>JAESGB010000033.1_pt1 | contig 223248 bp, 186 predicted proteins | sample 9266211 | NCBI WGS metagenome assembly JAESGB01 (sample SAMN14514844, study PRJNA621659) | algae metagenome | isolation source: Goleter apudmare HA4340-LM2 and co-occurring heterotrophs from cave wall... | place: USA: Maniniholo cave, Kauai, Hawaii | collected 2009-07-28 | reverse complement strand
GCTGACCGGCCATGGCTTGCCCTGATGAAGTCTGCGGCCGCTACGCGGCCTTGTCTTCATCAGGGCCATAGCGGCTCCCGAACCAGCGCTTCCCAATGTGCTACGGCAGCGAGTTCATCGCCACCGCGGTCCAGAAATGGCTCAGGCAGGTCGGCGTGAAAACGCTTTACATCACGCCAGGCTCGCCGTGGGAGAACGGCTACAACGAGAGCTTCAACGGCTCGCTGCGCGACGAGCTGCTCAACGGCGAGATCTTCTACAGCCTCGCCGAGGCCAAAGTGCTGATCCAGGCATGGCGGCGCCACTACAACACCGTCCGGCCGCATAGCAGCTTGGGCTATCGCCCACCCGCACCAGAAGCGGCGACACCGCCATTGCCGGCCTCCGGTTCCGCTTCGCTCCACCTACGACCGGCAATGGCGGCGGAGACGACGATGCACTAACTAATAACCCGGACCACCCGTTGGGGGCTGCTCAATCGTCCGTATCGATCCACGTTACTTTCGCCCGGCGGAAGTTGATACATTGCTCGGAGATCCCACGAAGGCAAAAGAGCGGCTCGGTTGGGAGCCGCTGATCACCGCAGAGGCTATGTGTGAGGAAATGATCGCGGAGGATCTTAGGGTCGCGAAGCGCTATGCGCTGCTGAAGCAGCACGGTTATGCGGTTCCCGTGGCGCTGGAATCATAAGAATGGGTGGCGGTAAGATGCGCGTCTTCGTAGCCGGTCATCGCGGTATGGTTGGCGGTGCGATCAGCCGAAAGTTGACCCAGCGCGGAACAGAGGTGGTTACCCGCGCCCACGCTGACTTGGACCTGACCGACCAACAAGCTGTCCGGATGTTCTTCAGGTCAGAGCGCGTAGATGCTGTAGTGTTGGCTGCAGCAAAGGTCGGGGGGATCTACGCTAATAGCACCTACCCAGCCGATTTCATTTATGAAAATCTGATGATCCAATCGAATGTCATTCACGAGGCGTTTGCTGCAGGCGTAGAAAGACTGCTGCTTCTAGGATCGTCCTGCATATATCCGCGCGCTGTCGCTCAGCCGATGAAAGAAGATGCATTACTGACTGGGGTTCTGGAGCCGACCAACGAGCCTTACGCCATTGCCAAGATTGCCGGTATAAAGATGTGCGAGAGCTATAATCGGCAATACGGAACAGACTACCGCAGTGTCATGCCGACAAATCTTTACGGTCCAGGAGACAATTTTGATCTAGAGAACGCCCACGTTCTGCCTGCGCTGATCCGACGTTTTCATGAGGCGGTGCAAAGCGGCGTAGGCGAAATCGCAATTTGGGGTAGTGGCACGCCGCGCCGCGAGTTTCTCCATGTTGACGATATGGCCGACGCTTCAGTCTTTGTCCTGGCTCTGCCGAAGGAAACATATCAGGCCCATACCGACGCGATGTCTAGTCATCTTAATGTCGGTTACGGCGAGGACATCTCCATCAACGCTTTGGCAACGATGATCGCCGAAATAACTGGGTTCACCGGCAAAATCGTGTTCGACCGCAGCAAGCCTGACGGGACGATGCGCAAGCTGATGGACTCAGAAAAGCTGATAACTTTGGGCTGGGAGCCGAAGATTAGTCTTAGAGAGGGAATAGAAGGCGTTTACAGCTGGTTCAAAGAAAACGTTGCAACTTGATCGACACACCGTGTGAACCTGCCCTAGTCGCCGCGTAGCCCATCGACGCGCGGGCGTTCTTCTTCAGGGACAAGGCCCTCTAGCACAGCCCAGAAGCCGCTTACTGCGCCTTGGCCGGCTTCCGAATAGGCGGCGGCGAAGCGTTCGCGCAGGGCGTTGTACAGATCGGCCTCAAACGCCTCGCCCGCGGCAGTCAGGCGGAGCAGGCGTTGACGACGATCGCGCTCGCCGGGGCGCGCCTCGACATAGCCGCGATCGGAGAGTTCGCCGAGTACGCGACCGAGCGACTGCTTTGTGATGCCGAGCAGCGCGAGCAGGTCGGACACCGCCATGTCGGGCTTCCGCGCGATGAAATACAAGGCGCGGTGATGCGCGCGGCCCATCCCCTTTCGGGCAAGGCCGCGATCGATCGAGCGCGTGACGTGCGTGCTGCCGAAGTACAGCAGTTCGATCCCGCGCCGGATCTCAGGCTCGCGCAGGAAAAGCGGGGATGCGGAGGAGGGAGTGGCAGCCATGTTGACCGGCATTGCCATCGGCCCTACCCGATCGCAACCCTCTCAACGGCGCGGTTGGTCGCGCCTTTCAGGAGCCATCGCTTGTCTACCCCCGCGCCCTTCGCATTTGAGCCAAATTCCGCCCCGGTGCCGGCAACCGAGCGGGCGGGCCGGATTGCGGATCCCGCGTTCGGGCGCGTGTTCACCGACCATATGGCACTGGTGCGCTGGTCGGAGGACAAGGGCTGGCACGACGCAAAAATCACTGCGCGCACGACGCTGACGGTCGATCCGGCGACGGCCGTGCTGCATTATGCGCAGGAGATCTTCGAGGGGCTGAAGGCGTATCGTCACGACGATGGCAGCGTGGTGCTGTTCCGTCCGCGCGCCAATGCGGCTCGTTTCCGCGAGTCTGCCCGGCGCATGGCGATGCCCGAACTGCCCGATGACCTTTTCATCGGATCGATCGAGGCGCTGGTGAAGGCCGATGCCGACTGGTTCCCAGCGGTGGAGGGTGGCTCGCTGTACCTGCGACCGTTTATGATCGCGAGCGAAGTGTTCCTGGGCGTGAAGCCGGCCGGCGAATATCTCTACATGGTGCTGGCGTCGTCGGCCGGTTCTTATTGGAAGGGCGGTGTGCGCCCCGTTTCGCTTTGGGTGAGCCACGATTATTCACGCGCTGCGCCGGGTGGCACTGGTGCGGCGAAGTGTGGCGGCAATTACGCGACCAGCCTGGTGGCGCAGCAGGAGGCGATCCGCCGCGGCTGTGACCAAGTGGTTTTCCTCGATGCCACGGAGCGCAAGTGGATCGAAGAGCTGGGCGGCATGAACATCTTCTTCGTCTTTGACGACGGCTCGATCCAGACGCCGCCGCTGACGGGCACGATCCTGCCGGGCATCACGCGCGATTCGATCCTGACGCTGGCGCGCGATGCCGGGCTGACGGTGCGCGAGGAACTGTATTCGATCGAGCAATGGCGCGCAGATGCCGAAAGCGGCCGCCTGACCGAAAGCTTCGCCTGCGGCACTGCCGCGGTCGTGACGCCGATCGGCAAGGTTGCCGGGCCGGATTACGCCTTCACTATCGGCAGCGGTGGAACCGGCCAGACCACCCAGCGCTTTCTGGACGGGCTGAACGCCGTGCAGCGTGGCCGTGCGCCCGATCCGCACAATTGGCTGCATCCGATCGTTTGAGGTGATTGCACTTCGCGCCGGCTCGTTATAGGGCCGCGCGCTCTGCTGGGGCGTCGCCAAGCGGTAAGGCACCGGTTTTTGGTACCGGCATTCGCAGGTTCGAATCCTGCCGCCCCAGCCAATTTCTCGTTAAGTAATTGATCTCGCTGGCTAACCCCAGTCCGGTGATGCCCCAGTGTGCAGGTGACTGTGCCATGTGGCTGTCCGGGGAGATCGTCCTTGGCGTCGCTTCAGCATGTTTTCCGCCGCGGCCACATTTTCTGGTGGCGCCGGGTTCATTATTCGTTCCATACTAAGCCCATTGATGTCCGCCTGTCGCTCGGGACCCCCGACCGGCTGCAGGCGCGGAACCGGGGCGCGGTCCTGACCGCGTCCTATGATCGGGTGGTGTCCATGTTGAACGACCATATCCGCGCCAGTGGCGGCATGACCGAACGCAAGCTTCAGGCAATCGCCAAGGCGATGTACGAGGAGCGGCTGGCCGAGATCTGCACCGAGCAGCGTGCCACGCCGGACGATGCCGAATATCATTCGGCCACTAACCGCGCCTTCGTCGACTATTTCCAGCGGCTGACGTCGCGGGGCGGGCACATGTCGTTCCTGCCGGACGAGCAGAAGAAGCTGGAAGCGGACGGGTGGGACGCGCAGCGCATCGCTGACCTGAAGACCATCATCGCCTTGCGCGAGAACAAGGGCGTCAGCCCGATCCGCAAGGACGAGATCGACCGCCATCTCGCCGCGGCCGGTTTCGCGATCGACGACCGGTTGCGCTGGATGGTCGAGCTTGCGCTCTACCCGACCTATCGCGACGTCTATGCCGATGCCGCAGAGCAGTTGCGCACATTGGTTGAACCTGTCGACGATGCAGGGTCGCCGCTGCCAACGTCGACCGCAGCGCCTGTGCCTGCCAACGATACATCCTCGGCGGCGGCGAGTAGCGCCTCGGCCGTCCCGCCCGCGTGGGCACACTGCGGCCCGGTCGAGGCGGCGAAGCGGATGATCGCGGAAACGCCCAAGTTGCTCGATCACCGGCGTCAGGGCAAACGCGCGAAGGAAAGCGTCGATGAACACACCCTGCGGCAGATCCTGTGGGCGGCGACCTTGCTGCAAAAGTCGTTGTCGCCGGGAACGCCGCTCTGGAAGGTGACCAAGGCCGACATCATCAAGCTCGACGAATATTTCGACAAGCTGCCGATCCATTACGGCAAGTCTCCCCGCCATCGCGGAGTGGCACAGACGCTTGAAGATGCCGTGTTGCTGGCGGCAAAGGATGTCGCGTCGGGCAGGCTGAAGTCGGGCCGCATCGGCTTTTCCACCGGAACGACCAACAAGCATTTTCACAAGCTAGCGCAGGTTCATACCTTCATGCGCAGCCAGGTACCGTCCGCGCCAGAAATCGATTTCTCGGAATTCACCACCGCGATTGACGAGGACGAACGCGAGGCTCGGAAGCGCTACACGCGCGAGCAGGGCGAGGCGTTGTTCAAGCTGCCGCCCTGGACCGGCTGTGCTGGCACCGTCGACAGGCTGAAGCCGGGCAAAAGCATTATCCACGACGGCCTTTTCTATCTGCTGCTGCTGGTCTGGTATACGGGCGCCCGCCGCGAGGAGCTGTGCAAGCTGATGATCGAGGATGTCGAACGCCGGCACGGCATTGCCTATCTGCTGATCCGCGCCACCGATACGGGACGCGTCAAGAACAAGTCCGCCCGCCGGGTGAATGTGATCGCAGACGAACTCGTCCGGCTTGGCTTCCTGCGCTATGTGGACGCCATGCGGGCGGCGGGCGAGCGGCTGCTATTCCCCGAGCTGGTGCCGGGCGGCGATACCAAGCGGAAGCTGGGCGACGTCTTCTACAAGCTGTGGTGGGTCTACATCGCGCCGATGGTGCCGAACCTGGAGCCGGGGCAGGCGATGCATTCGGCCCGGCACATGGTGTCGGATGAGTTGAAGGATCAGGAGGTCTTCCTCGAGTTTCGCAACGATCATCTCGGGCACCGGGGTAAGGGCGGCGAGGGAGAGACGCGCTATCCCTCGGCGGCATCGCTTCAGAAGCTCAAGTCCGTGGTCGAGAAGATCCCGGTCGTCACCGGCCATCTGCCGGAGCAGCGCGTCATTACGCTGCTTCCGGCTGGCCTGCGAAAGCCGAGGCCGACCCGGCGCAGAGGCGACGAAGTCCCCAACTGAATTGTCCACAGATCGTCGTAGGTAGCTTGGCTTCGCGTAATGGCGGGAGAGGAAATCCGTAGGCGCAATTCCGCGTCGCTGGGGAACCCCGAGCGACGCTGGTGCGCGGACCCGATCGCCGGGTCCGATTGGCGCCTTGCGGGCGCGGTCCTCCTCACCCGCTGGCGGGTGATCCGGAAGGTGACGGCTACCGTCACGAGGGGGGGCTTCCGGCCGGCATCGATCGAGGCCAGACTGATGCCGTCACGCCGCCGGCGTGGCGCGCTGGAGGCGGGATGTGGTCGGCGAACGGGCCATCAGTCAGAGGATCGAAGCGGCGAACGGCAGGCTCGCAGCGCTTCTGCGCTCCCGCGAGGAGGACGAGCAGCTGCTGCAGATCGGCCGGGTCCGGATAAGGGAGCAGGCCAGGGAAGAAGCTTCGAAGCGGCCCGCGGGTGGCCGAAGCGCGTGGACGATCGCCGCCGACTTCAGTGCACCGCTGCCCCGCGCCGGTCGGCCGCGGGCGCTGGACGGGATGACGACCAGCTTCCACTTCCACGCTTCGTGCGTGACCCGCTCGGAGGCGGGCTCGCGAGCGGGCGCGTCGGCGGCGAACCATGCCACCTACGTCGAGCGTGTTGAGGCGGTCGAAATCGGGTCCGCGCTCGACCACGCCGGCTATGTCGAGCGCGGCGACGCAGTGGAGGTCGCGGATCGCGCGCTCGTCTTCAGCAACATATCTGACGATCCTAATCGCCGCCGCACCTATTGGGAGGCGGTCGACCGCTGCGAGCGGCGGGGCCATGAGGGGCTGACCATCAATGCCGACGTCATCGGAAGGTGGTTGAAGAGGGTAGCCGCGGACGACCTGCCTTCGGATTTCCTCGCCCATTGCCGTGCCGAGCGGAAGCGTCGGGTAGCCAGCCGGAAGAAGTCGAAGTCGTTCAAGCCGAAGCGCTACCGTGCTGACGAGCCTGCCTGCGCAGCGATCGTTGACGTCCTGCGGCGCGTGCCGGGTTGGTCGGACGAAGATCCGCCCGTCATCTTCACGCCCGGTTCCGCGGGCCGGACGCAATATCGCTATGTCGCCGAGCTGCCCCATGAACTCGGTGCCGCCGATCGCGCTGCGATCGTGCGCGACTTCTGCGACCATCTCGGCTCATTCGCCCGCGACGCGGAGGGTCGATCCATTGGCATGATGTATACCGCGGTGATCCATGCGCCGGGGCCGGGCAACGACAGGCGCAACTACCATCTCCACGTCATCGCGCATGATCGCCCGGCCACCTGGATGCCCGATCTGGGCAAGTGGGATTTCGAGGTCGCCGAGGAGTTCAGGCGCAAGGGCGAGATCCGCGTCCGCTATCCGCACCGACGGGACAAGATCATCGAGGTCAGCCGCAGCCTCGCCCCCGACAAGCGGCCGGAGCACTTCAATGCCGCGATCGCGGGCAAGGCCTTCGTGCCGCACCTCCGGGAGCGCTTCGCCGTTATCTGCAATGAGCGGTTGGCGCTCCGGGGCATCCGGCGCCGGATCGACGCGCGGTCGCATGAGGCGCTCGGGATCGAGAAGGAGCCCGAAATGCACCTCGGCACCCGTGCCGCCGCGCTGGAGAGGGCGGGCGTCCCGACCCTCATCGGGAGCTACAATGCCGCGATCAGTTGGCGGGACGCTGGTAAAGCGGAGCGGCGGAGGACCGAAGCCTATGTCGACCCGTGGCATAGCGAGGACGCCGCCTTGATGAAGGGCGTCGCCGGGTCGCTCGAGGGCATTACCCTGATGCGTGAACGCCGCGCCGTGCTGCAGGCGATCGAGGAAACGCGGGATCTGGCGTGGGAGAACGATCGCCTCCGTCGCCAGGCGCGATCCCGTGCGCAAGCGACGCTCGACCATTGCGCCGCCTCCCTCTCGCAGATGGGTGGTAGCGCAGCGCACCGCGCGGCGGTCGAGAAGCGCCGACGGGAAGCCGAGGAGCATCTTGGCAAAGTCGAGGCGGCCATTGCGGCAGGTGAGGCCGACATCCAGGCGGCAGCCAGGGCGATCGGCAACCTTCATCTGCGACACGTCGCAATTGATGCTCGCCTCGCGGAAATCGCGAGAGAGAGAAAGGCGCTGCGCAAGCTGGTGGCGGGCCTCAATTTCGATCCGCCCGTCGAATTGGCGTCCGGACAGCAGGCGCTGCACGAAGTGGGCGCGCTGGCCAGCGTCAAGTCGCTCGCGTCGCTAGGCGTGATGACGGTCGTGCGGGGCGATGATGACGCGAAGGTCGGAAACGCAACGGTCCCGCGGCACGCGCATGCTGTCGATGCCGTACCGCCAAGGGGGCGGGACACGATGCCTGTTCAGGATGGGCGGCATCAGCCGCGCGAGGAAGCCACCCTGTCGGTAGAAACTTCGGCGCCGGATGGGATAACCGAAGCCGGCACACGGCACGAGCCACGTTCATCGCGCGCGGTCAGGCCTGCGGCCGACGATGAGGCGCGTAGCACGCTCGGGCGGCGCCACGAGCTCGACGCCCTGCTCCGGCGCATCGCGCGGGAGCGGATCCTGGTTGTCGGCGTCGCCGGAAGACTGACCGTCGACGCACTGTCGCCGAGCGACGCGGCAATGTTGGCCAGCCCGGCCTTTCGGGTGTGGATCAACAAGCGTCTGGCCGGCATCGCGAAATCGCAGGCGGCAGAGATCGAGCGGCTCGTCGCCGCCATCGGCAAGCGAGCGTTCGACCCGACGACCGAAGCGGGACCAGAGGCGCTACGAACCTTGTGGCAGCACTGGCGGACGCATCCGGATGTGAAACGCGCGCTGCCGAAGCGGGACGGTGTCGACACCGCTTCGGTGGTCGAGAACATGCCGAAGCAGAATGGTACCGCACCTGTTGCGGAGAGAAAGCCGGTCGGCGGCCTGGCCGCGCAAGCCGCGATCGTCACGCTGGTGTCCGATGACCTCGCGACGAGGCCCAAGGGGCCGGGAAACACAGCGGCACGATCTGTTCCGCGCACCAAGGGGCCGGAGCGCTAGCCGCGGCCCGCACAGCGGGGAAGGACCGCCGGGGCCGACGGGAAGAAGCATGGAGGGAGCCCCCGGCTGTGCCGTGAAGGCGAAATGATCGCGCGAGGGGAGGCGTGCAGCCCGCCGCCCCCCGCGCAAGAACCAAGGACTTCCATGTATATCGTCACCAAGGAGCGTGCGCTTGCCCAGACGCGCGCGCTGTCCGGAGCGCTCGCGCTCGCCCAGCGGGCCGGCTGGACCTTCGATTGCAAGGCGCCGCTGATGCTGCGCGCGCCGTTCAGCAACTATCTCCACGTCGCGGCGGCCGAGCTGCTGCTGGTGCCCTCGATCGATCCGACGCGGCGCGACCTCGCCATCGTCGACCGGGGCATGCGCGAGGCGAGGTGCGATGCGCTGGTCGTGAAAGCGTCGACCGCGGGCAAGCCGATGCTCTATTGCGCGGTCGGGCGCTGGCGCCGCCAGCAGAACCTCTGGTGCCACGAGCGGCGCCCGTGGCTGACGGAGCACGGCCAGGTCTGGCTGGTGGCCGAACACGCCTGGGCCGAGGATCCCGGAACCTCGATCCTGCTCGGCCCGAAGCGCCTGCAGGTCGCGTCCGAGCGGCCCCGGCTGAGCGCCCAGGAGATGGCGGAAGGGTTCGAGCGTGCCGATGCCTTCCTGCGCACGATCTGGGGGGTCCGCTGATGGCCGCGCTACCGTGGATCAGCCCGGCTCAGGCCGATGACATGGTCTTCGACGACCCGCTGGGATCGTCGCCCGACTTCGGTTTCGCGCTCCTGCGGCCGAAAGCAAAGGGCAAGCGCAACACCACCGCCGACCTCGCCCGCGCGAAGCTCCAGCCGAGCAGGCCCGACGATGCGGCGTGCGAGCCGGACGGGCTGTGGCCGATCACCTGCACGACCAGCCGGCTGGTGCCCGCACCCGGCGTTGCGATCGAGCCGGATGCGCTGGAGGGCGTGTTCGAGGGCTATGACGCCAGGGTCAAGCCGCACCAGAAGCTGCTGGCCACCGTCCTGACCATGCGCTTCGACCACGGCTGGCAAGCGGCCGACATCCTGTCGGCGGTCGGCATGTACGCGCTCCAGCACCTCGCGCTCGAACGCCGACTGACCAGCCTCACCGTCGTCCACATGCCCGGTGACGAGCTGTCGGCGCGCCGCCCGCACGCGCACTGCGTGGTGCTGGCGCGGGTCCATCGCGCCAGCGGATGGGGCGAGCTCCACCGCGACCTGACCGCCCAGGACGCGCAGACCGCGTTCCAGACCGAGTGGAAGGCGTTCCGCGACGAATGGGCGCCGCGCTTCACGCCCGGCTGAGCAGGCCGCCGAGCGCCCGCGACCGACGTCGCGGGTGCCTCCGGCCGAGGCGGGGCGGTGCCCGCCGGAAGGGGAATGATCCGATGAAGTGTCCCTGATGGTGGGGACGAAAATCGGGAAGAACCAGATGACCAACACCGCCGCCGCCCGCGCTCACCTCGCCGCCGTTTCCACCATGCTGCTCGGCAACCGCACGCTGCGGCCGTCCGCGGCACTGCTCGCCGGCCACCGGCTCGATCCGCTCGCGCGGCTGCGGCTGGGTCAGATGGCCTGCGATGCGCAGACCGACCTTGTCCACCTCACTTTCGAGGAGCAGGTGGGCGAGACGGTGATGACCGACATCTCGATCTTCCTGCCGCGGGGCCGGTTCTGCTTTTCACACCCCGGCTGCCGGTTGTGGCTGTCGAAGACCGGGTCGCGGGCGCTGTTGCTGCCGCAGCCGCACGTTCGCGGCAGCTTTCGACTGGCACCGGGCGAGATCATCCACCTGCCCTTCAAGCCCAACGACGCCAAACAAGGTATCGCCCGCGCCGACGCACGCCTGCGCCGGCTGGTCGAGCGAGGCGTCAACGTCGCCGGTCGCGTCGTCATCAACGACTGGCCAATCTACGAGTGAAGCTGGATCGCGCCTGGGGGGCAGCCATGTCCCCCCGGCGACTTCCGCCCAGCGCGCCCGCTGCTCGGGCGAGGTACCGAACGCCACCAGCATCAACGAGAAGGGCGTGTGCTGCGATCTGCCGCGGATGTCGGCGAACGGCAGCCGACCTTGCAGGAGGAAGTTGTCGGCCTTGACGTTCAACGTGTGGTGGAAGAGTGCGCCCGGGGCGAGGCACATGGCGTGCAGGATGGCAGGTTAGGCGGACGAGGCTAGCGCTGGCGCCTCGGAGCGACAGCGCGCGGTAATGGCCTTCCGTCTTGACGTCAGCATCGCTTCACTGCCGGCGATCTCCAATGCCGGGCCGCCGACCGATGCGATTTCTGCTGGAGCCGCACGACTTTTCCGCATCTGCGAGTATCGGATCCCTTGTTGATGCACGGGCGACATTCTAGAAGCATCGCAGTCACGGTCACGGCCGCATGTAACTGCCTCTGAAGAAGGGGCATTGCGTTAAGGCAGACGTTGTCTGATGATGACGTTGCGATCCGGAGGCGATGTTGACGGCGAAGTTCGACTACTACGAATTCTTTGCCGGTGTCGGGATGGCTCGGATGGGCCTGGGTGCCGAATGGCGGTGCCTGTTCGCGAACGACTGCGACACGCTGAAGGAGCAGTCCTACGCCGAAAACTGGGACGGCGAGCACTTCGACGCTCGCGACGTAGGCGAGGTTCGCGCCTCCGACCTTCAGGGCTTCGCGGATCTCGCGTGGGCGTCGTTCCCCTGCCAGGATCTTTCGCAGGCCGGAACCAAGAAGGGCATCGGGAGTGCCGATGGCGTGGCCGCGACGCGGTCGGGAGCGGTGTGGCCGTTCCTGGAGATCATGCAGTCGCTCGCCGACGAGGGGCGCCCACCGACGTTGCTTGCCCTCGAGAACGTGGTCGGCCTGCTGAACGCCAACGGAGGTGCGGACTTCAAGGCGCTCTGTACCGCGCTGGCAGAACTCGGCTACCGCTTCGGTGCGGTGGTCGCGGATGCCGCGCATTTCGTGCCCCAGTCGCGCCCGCGCGCCTTTGTGATCGCGGTGCGCCGGGAGGTGCCGGTTCCGCGCTCCTTGTGCGCGGACTTGCCGCTATCACCTTGGCACACCCCCATACTGCTGCGTGCCAAGGCGGCGCTGCCGGCCAAAATTGCGACGGATTGGATCTGGTGGTCGCCAGGCGCGCCGCCTAGCGCCAAGGAGTTCCAGCTTTGCGACATCATCGACACGAGCGACAATGCCGATTGGAACGGGGATGAGGCTACGACCCGACTCCTCGCGATGATGTCGCAGCCTCAGGTCGATCGGCTCGATGCCGCCAAGGCGGCTGGCAGGCCGGTGATCGGCAGCTTGTACCTGCGCATGCGTCCCTCCGGCCCGCAGGGGCAGAATATCCAGCGCGCCGAGATCGCGTTCGGCGAGACGCTGGGATGCCTTCGCACGCCCAAGGGTGGGGCATCGCGCCCCCGTATCATCGTGGTCGACGGCGAACGCGTGCGCACGAGGCTGCTGTCCGTTCGCGAGGCGGCTCTGCTGATGGGGCTCGGCGAGGAGTTCAAGCTTCCCTCGACCTACCACGAATGCTTCCGTCTGATCGGGGATGGCGTCGTACCTGCGGTCGTGAGGTTCCTGGCAGCTCGCCTGCTTGAACCGCTGGCGCGCCACAGTGTCGGCTTCGTCGGAATCGGGTCGGAGCAGAAGGCTTCAGCATGATGTCCGCAGTGCAGCAGTCGTCCGTATTTCCGGTGACGCTGCACGAGTGGGAGCGCGTGCTGACGAAGGCACTGCTGCGTGCCGACGACGGCAATGCCGATCCGATCCGATCCTTCGAGATCACGCCCGAGCGGCTGTCCCATTTCTGTGGTCAGGGACCCGACCGGGCGACCGATGCGGAGGACGCGTTCAGGCGCGCGCTGCTCTCCGACGGCTATCTGACCTGGTGTCTGCAGAACGGTCGATACCGCACCCCCGGCAACGAGGCGCCTGAGTGCATGGCGATGCTGGCGCTTAGCCTGCTCGTCGACAGCCTGCTCGACGGCGATTACGGCGGCACGGGCGAGTACCGGGCGAAGCTGCGGCAGTGGCTGGGCGTGGACCGATCCTTCATGATGCTTCGAGGCATCGCCACCATGTGGAAGGAGCTGGTCGCGTGGCTGGACGCCCGGGTCGCCAATGGCGCGCCGTTCCGGCGGCTGATCCTGCCTGAGATACCGGCGACATGGACGCACATTGGATATACCCGCTACCTGTCCTTCCCGACTAAGCGCGACCTGCGTTTTCTGGAGCGCCAGGTCCGCCGCAATCCCGCCCTTGCCAGCGATCCGGCCGGGCTTGTGCGGTTGTTGGATCCACAGGTGGGGTCGGCCGCGATCTCCTTCGGCCTGAAGAAGGCGTTCGCCGAATTCCGCGCGGCGCTGCGTTCTGGACGCGCTTCGGTCGATCACCGCTTCTGGAAGCTGGTCGAACAGGCGGCGAGCGTCGCCGGCGCGCCGACCGCGTCGCCCGTCGATCTCAGGATGGAGTTCGACGAGGACGGGCGGAGGCATTATCGACTGTCGGGTGAGGCGACGCCGGACATGATGCCGGTCGACCTGGGTTCGGCCGCTGCCTCGCCGCTTCTGCTCGCCAGTCCGAACCTCGGCCCCGCGGCAAGGCGGGGCATTATGTTCTTCAAGTCGAGCGGTCTCGCCAGCTGGACGGCGGCCGGGGAACCACCGGCGGGATCCGGACCCTTTCACGTCGCCGTCGCACCGCGGTACGAGAGGCTGGCACGTGGTGCGATCGCGCAGTTCGGATCGTCGGGTGCCTGGATCGTGACGACGACGGCCGTGAGCTCCGGCACGATCACCGACATCCTGGCGCGTCTCGGGATTCGGAACGCTCGGGAGAACCTCCGGACAATCGGCCTCGTCGACGGTGTGCACGTGGGGACCAGCTGGCTCGGTGCGCCGCGACTGCTTCCACGCCTCGACGGTGCCGACGGCGATGTGGACGTTCGTCGAACGGACGGCGGTGATGGCGCGATCCCGAAGGTGTCGGGTGGAATGCTGTCGGCGGGCGGGCCTGTCGAGGGGCAGTTCCTCTTCAGCGATCCCGTGGGGGGCTGGAGCCGGCGGGCGTCGTTCGTGCCGATCGCGGTCGTCCACCCTGAGCTGTCGGGCGCCGCCTATGGTCTGCCCGTCAATGCCGAATGGTTGCCCGGTCGCGGTGAAACGATGCCGACTTCGGACGCGCAGGAACTCTCGTGGGACGACCGGACGTATCACTACCAGGATGTGATCGAAGGGCTGTACGCCTGCGGGAGGAGCGGACTGGGCGAAGGCGACGCCATCTCGCTGATCGATCGGGCGGCGGGACGCCGTGGCTGGGACATGCTTCGTACGCTGGTCGAGGCTACGGTGCTGGACGAAAGACTTCGAGTGCGGTGGCGAGGCAGGGTGTTCACCTTGGGACGGTCGCGGCTCGAGAGGGTGAGCATCGCAGGCGCAACCGGCGTGATCGCATCTGGGGCGATGCCGGCGCGGCTGGAGGCGGACTTCCAAGCAACGGTCGTTCTGCACGGCGGCCGGTGCTTCCGCAGGTTCGGTGCCGACCTCGCTCCACCATTGATCGGCGCGGTGGATGTCGACGTCGACGCTCTCGCGTCCTCTCTGGGTTGGTCCGTCGCGGATGGACCATCGGAGCCGGACGGCAGCGCAGCTGAACGCCTCCCCGTGTCCGCCGTGCTTGGAGACAGCTACCTGGTCGCGTCCTGCTGGGACTGGAATCTCGGGCGCTTTCGCGTGGGGGAGGTTGCAGAGGGCGAAGTCAAGCTCGTCCGGCTGTCGCATCCGGGTGGTCGCGACCACGACCTCTATCGGGTGACCGGAACCCAGGTCCGGACCTTCACCTCCCGGAATGCCGCCATCGTGGATGCCCACCGCCAAGTCGGAAGCGCCTTGTTCCGTTGGGACGACCGCGGGATGCGCCGCGCCCGCATCGAAGGTGCGCTGCCGATCGAGATCGCGCGGGCGCTCAGGCTTCGGGTGCTGGCGAACGGAGGAATGGACGAAGCGGGCTGGTGCTATCGGGCAGGGTCGCGCGACGCGATGTGGTTGGCCAGGCTTCTGCCCGGCCTGATCGACGGGGTTGCCACGACCAGATCTGGCGTACCGGTCGGTGATCACCGGCGCGGACGAGGAACGCGACGGGCTATGTGGATCAACGGGGGCATCGCGGCATGAAGGCCGATGTGGGCATGCTGGAGGGCACCAGCGTCGAACCGATGCAGCCCAAGGCGTATGTCGGACGCTTCGTGCGGAAGCAGGGCCAGTACGGCACCGTGAGCGTCTTTGGCACCGTCGTCGGCACCTCGGTGGAGGTCATGGACGATGCAAAGCGACTTTTCCCCCGCGATGGAACGGTCGAGACGCAGGGGCTCGTCCAGCACGCGGGATTGTCCGCTGGCGACTGGGTGGAGTTCGATGCGGTCCGGAACTCCCGCCCGCGAGCGGCGGAATACAAGGCGTCCAGACTCCGCCGGATCCCGCGGTACGCGGCGCTCACCGAAGGTACGGAGCCCTACTATCGTACGCTGCTGACGCGTGAGGGCTGGAAGGGTGATCGCAGGCCTGGTTTCTGGGCGCTAAGGATCAGCGGCGACCGCGTCGTCGTGGCGGACCTCGAGCTCGGCAAGGACGGTGCGCTGCGCCTTTCGCGGGCTTCCACGCGAGCGGTGCGGTACCTGAGGTATCGCGATGATGCCGTTGTCCGTCTCGGGAAGGGAGCGTCGGCCGATGACGTATATCTCGATCTCGATGCGGAACCAGCGGGCACGTTCGACTGGTCGGACGAGGCGGACCACGTCGCCCGGGTGATCAGGTCGCTATCCGACGCGAACGATCCTCGAGTGAGCGACATCATCGCTTGGCTCGACCTCCATCAGGAGGACGGCAGGGTGTTCGCCGCTACGGTCGACCACGAGGCAGGGCTTGACGCTCTTCGCTCGGGTGAACTGGCCGACCGCCTGCGCGCGGACCGCGAGCTCATGCAGGCTTACGTCGAAGCGGCCTCGAAGGACGAGGCGGTGGCGGCTGCCCTAGCTGCCCACGCTCGCGAGGGGCACACTGAGGAGCGCGCCCGCCTTCGCGCAGAACTGGTCGAAGAGATCGCCCGACATCGCGACGAGCTTCTGAAAGGCGAGGAGGCGAAACTCGCCGGCGACAGGAAGAAGGCGCTCGACGCGCTGACGGTCGAGGCGGAAGGGCTCCGCAAGGCGAAGCTGGCCGAGATCGATCGCGAGGCGGAGCGGCAGAGCAAGCTGCAGATCGAGAAGCTGGGCGACCTCGACGAAGAGCTGCGACGTCGTCGAGGCGAGATCGAAGGCGAGATGGAGGCTGTGCAGGCTCGGCTTGCGGAAGTTGAACGCGAACTCGCCGTGGCGGCGGCCGAGCGCGACGGTGCCCGCGCCGAAGGAGACGTCGAGCGCGAGAGGCTTCGCGAGGCGTCGGTCGAAGTCGATCGATTGCTCACGGTCGCCGACAGGCTGACCACTGCATCGAAACCGATGGCAGGCGGCACTGCACCTCGTGGGGCATCGCTGCCATACGCCTTCGAAGACCGACCGACCGTGGATCTGGGTGCGGTGGCGTCTGCCATCGATGGCATGGCGCTGCTGTCCGACAAGGGCCGCGACCTTATGAGGAAGCTGCTCGTCCTGGTGCTGTCCGGCGAGCTGCCCATCCTGTACGGTGCGGACGCGGCGGATTTCGTGCGGATCTTCGGCTCCGTGGTCGCTCCCGGACGGAACGGCGTGCTGCAGGCGGACCCCACGCTGATTGCGATCGAGGACCTGTGGGCTCGCCCGGGATCTGGTGCGCCAACGATCCTCGCCGCCGCAGCCGAAGCCGCCGTCGAAGGCACCGCGGTCCTTGTCGCGATCACCGGAATGGAGTCGTCCGGTGCCCGGTTCTGGGTTCCGTCCCTGACCGACGCGTTGCGGGGCGGGGCGCTGCCGAGGGCCCTGCTTGTGTGTGCGGTCGTCAGTGACGTCGACCATGACGAGGTGAAGGCGCTGCCGGCGGCCGCGATGATGCTGGAAGTTGAGGGCGCATTCGCGCCGGGTGCTTCGATGGGCGTTCTCGCCCTCTACGGGATGCCAGATGCCAAGCGCACCGCGTTGCGGCCAGCGGAGATGCCGACCGACGTGCCGGCGGCGCTTAAGGTGCTCGGCGCGCTCGGGTCCGATCCCGGTCCGGGTATCGCCCTCAGGCTCGCACGCATGGCGGCCGAGGCTGCCGAGCTTCTCCAGGACCAGCTGGCCGCGTGTAACCTCGTCATCCAGCTCGCGAACGACATGATGAACCAAGACCGCTGACACGGAAAACAAGAGGAATCAATGCTCGACCCGATCGGCGGATTCGATCGAATCCGCGACTTCTTCATCTCCTACATCGAGACGAGCTTCCGCGTCGCGAATGGCAAGGTGCGTGATGAGCGTCGCCGCCTGCTCGAGACGACCAACGTGTTCGCGACTTCCTCGTTCGTCGAGCCCGTGCTCCGCTATGCCGCCCATGAGCTGCGGATCGAGCAGATGGTCGGCGTACCTGATGGCCCTCTCGGGCTGCTGCCGAAAAGCTCCCAGGTGGCGCTCGCTGAACTCGCGCTTTCCGGTCTCTTCGAGGGTGATGACGTCGACGGCGAGGTGCGGCGCGCCGGGAGATTTGCGCCGTACAAGCACCAGGTCGAGATGCTGGAGCGTGGCATTCAGTCCGGCAAGCCGGGGATCGTCACGTCCGGCACCGGTTCGGGGAAGACCGAGAGCTTCATGCTCCCAATCCTCGCCGCCATGTCGAACGAGGCTGTCGGATGGTCGAAGCCGAGTTTCGGATATCTGCAGAACCCGTGGTGGACTGGTCAGCGCGATAAGTGGCGTCTTCAGCGTGCGGGCGAGAACCGTCCCGCTGCTCTCCGTGCCCTGGTCCTCTATCCGATGAACGCCCTTGTCGAGGACCAGATGGTGCGACTGCGCCGGACGCTCGACTCCGACGAGGCGCGTGCGGTCATGGACGCTCGGTTCGACGGCAACCGCATCTTCTTCGGACAGTACACCTCGTCCACCCAAGTCACGGGCTACGAGGACCATCCACGCCTGTGGGGGCACGAACCGGAGAAGAAGCGTCGGACGAGGCGGCAGCGTCAGCTGCGCAATGCCCTGAAAAAGGCTCAAGCCGACCAGGTCGCCGCCCGCGATCACGATGCCAAGGAGCTCTCGAGGGCGAAGCAGCTCGGGATCTCACCGCCGGACAAGACCCGTTTCATCTTCCCGTCGCTCGACGGCGGCGAGATGCTGTCGCGCTGGGACATGCAGGAGACGCCTCCCGACCTGCTCGTGACCAACGCCTCAATGCTGGGTGCCATGCTCTCGCGCGAGGTCGAGGAGCCGATCTTCGAGACCACACGCAAGTGGCTGGAGGAGAACGACGACGCCTACTTCTACCTGGTCTTCGACGAGCTCCACCTCATTCGCGGATCGTCGGGGACGGAGGTATCGTTCCTGGTCAAGTCCCTCATCCAGCGGCTGGGCTTGGACGGGCCGGGGCAGCGGCACAAGCTGCGCATCCTCGCGTCGTCGGCATCGCTGCCGATGGATGGGGAGCCGGGAGTGCAGTCCAGGCGCTACCTGCGCGATCTCTTCGCTCCGTTCGGCACGAGCGCCGACGAGACTGACGAGGGATCGACCGACGAGGAGTTCTGGTCCGGCTGCGTCGTGAAGGGCGAACCCGAGATCCCGGTTTGGGCGAGCGGCGACGTCCCGCCAAAGCCCTTTCTCGACCTGCTGACGGCCGCTCGTACCGGAAACAACGCCTTCATAGCCAAGGTTTCCAGATCCGAAGGGCTGGAGCGCGCGATTGATGACGTCGCCGTCGCCTTGGGCGTCCAAGCGGATGGAGACGAGCGTGTGGCGGCCGTCGCCGAAGCCGCGGCGGCGGTGTTGACGAGCGCTTGTCGAGAAGGCGAGGGCGTTCGCGCCACCAGCATCGACGAACTCGGAAGGCGCCTTTTCGCTGGGTCGTCGCTTGCGGGAGAAGCGGTTCGCGGTCTCATGCTGGCCCGCGCGCTCCCGGAAAGCCGCGAGTGGAAGGGGAGCGTCGCTCAGGGAACGCCCTCGTTCCGCGTCCACGCCTTCGTCCGCAACGTGGAGGGACTGTTCGGCGCGCCCGTCCTGAAGGACGGCGGGATCGAGTATCTCGACCTCAGCGTCGAGCGCGGTCTGTCACATGGTCAGCCCGCGCCAGGTGAGGTCCGCGGCCGGCGACTGTTCGAGATGCTGTACTGCGAGGCCTGCGGAGACCTTCTCCTCGGCGGGCAGCGGGGACGTCAGGTCGGCACGGGCGCATCCACGGAACTGCTGCCGTCGACGGCCGAGCTCGAGAACCTGCCAGAACGGGCGGCCGCCGAATATTATGACCGAATGACGTTTGACCAGTTCGCGGTCTTCTGGCCGAGCCGGGCGGACCCAGCGCGGGATGCGAAGAGCTGGGACCAGTGGGAGCTGGCCCACCTCGACGCCGCCTCCGGGGTCGTCACGCTCGGTGCCGACGTGCCGGACGGCCGGATCGGCGGGCGCCTGTATTTCCAATCGCCGGCGGCGGCGCCCAACGGGCGACGCACGGCGCAGCCCTTCTGCTGTCCGAAGTGCGGAACCGACTATTCCAACCGGCGGGCGAATTCCCGCTCGCGGTCGCCGATCCGCGCGTTCCGCACCGGTGTCAGCAAGGCGTCGCAGCTCGTGGCGACGGAATTGTTCGAACTGCTGCATGCCGTGGGAGCCGAGGCGAAGAGCATCGTGTTCTCCGACAGCAGGCAGGACGCTGCCAACCAATCGCTCGAGATCGAGAGGCTGCATCTACGCGACCTCCGTCGCGAGATCCTGGTGACCGTTGCCCGCGACTATCTCGTACGGGCGGCCGCTACCAAGGTCGATCCGACGGCCGCATTGGCGGAATACCAGAAGCTGATCGCCGAGGGTAAGGCCCTCGAGGCCGCGAAGGTCCTTCAGCAGCTCGGATCGCAGACGCACGACCCGCAGGTCTCCACCGAGAACCACAAGGTGCAGCTGGAGAGGCTGTTCACCTACAAGGACGTGTCCGAGGGCGTCGGAGCGCTGATCGAGGAGTATGTCAGCCTTGGGATTCACCCGTTCGACGAGGTCGGACGCAAGCCCTACAAGAACGAGCCCTGGTATAAGGCGTTCGACATGACCGGCGAGGTGGTGAGCTACGCCCCTTGGCTCGACGACACGGCCCAGCAGCAGCTCGGGGTGGCGATCCGGGAGGAGCTCATGGAGCTTGTGGACGACGTCATCTTCGCCAACACCTTCTTCGCGCTGGAGGAGACGGGCCTTGCATATCCGTCGATCAGCCGCGACGCGGGCGAAGCGGTCGATCGGCTCGACGCGTGGCTCCGCGTGTTCGCCAGCGCGACGCGCGTGCAGGAGAACAAGTTTTTCAACGACGCGAAGGTGACGGAGTGGGACAGCGCGCAGAAGGTGCCAGTCACGAACCGGGTGCGGAAGTTCGCCGACGCGTTGCACGGCCCAGCTGCCCTACCTGAACTGGATGACGTTCTGGATGCCTTCACCAAGCATGGTCACGTCAACGGCATCGTCCGCGTCGGAAAGGTCTTCCTGCGGATCGCGCAGTCAGGCGATCCCTACTGGCGCTGCGGATCGTGCGAGCGCATCCACCTGCACCGTGGGATGGGCAGCTGCACGAGGTGCTACAAGCCGCTGTCGAGTGAGCGCTCCGGGAACGTCGATGAGCTCTGGGCGGCGAACTTCCTCGGTCGGCGCATCGTTCGCGGGCAGCAGGACGGCGTGGCGCGCTTCCGCCTGCGATGCGAGGAACTGACGGGGCAGACCGACGACTTCTCGGACCGACTGCGCAAGTTCAAGAGCATCTTCGTCGACGACATGGGCGAGGTCGCGAAACTGGCGCGGGAGATCGACATGCTCTCGGTCACGACCACGATGGAGGTCGGGATCGACATCGGATCGCTCCAGACCGTGTACCAGGCGAATATGCCGCCGCAGCGATTCAACTATCAGCAGCGCGTCGGTCGCGCCGGTCGTCGCGGTCAGGCCTTCTCCTTCGTCATCACCTTCTGCCGCGGGCGAAGCCACGACGCTTACTACTTCGCCCATCCAGCGGCGATCACCGGCGATCCCCCGCCGCCACCATTCCTCGCGACCGGCCACGATCCGATCCCAGCGCGACTGCTCAACAAGGTCTGGTTGCGAGCGGCGTTCCAGAAGGTTCGCGACGACATCGTGAACGAAGGTGGCGGCTACCCGGGCGACTTCCTCGTTCCGCCGGACGTCCATGGTGAATACGTCCCGACTGACGAGTATTACGACGACCCGGACGGCTTCAAGTGGAGCGAGCGCCTGCGAGGGGCGCTCGAGGCCACGACTTCCGTGCGGGACGCCTTCATCGACGCGGCGTGCATCGACCTGGAACAGCGCGAGCGCATTCGAGCTGCCGCGAGCGTCGACGGGCTGATCCATGCCATCGAAGAGCAGCGGGAGTTCAAGCCCGCTAATCGTCAGGGTCTCGCGCAGTTCCTAGCCGAGCGCGGCCTCCTTCCGATGTACGGCATGCCGACTCGCGTGCGTCAGCTCTACTTGGGGCTGCGGGCCGAGACGGACGAGAAGGACACGGACTACAAGTGGTCCACAATGGATCGCGACCTTGACACTGCGGTGTTCGAGTTCGCGCCGGGCGCCGTCCTCACGAAGGACAAGCAGCGGCACAGGGTGGTGGGCTTCAGCGGCACGCTCGCTCCGCCCGAGCGGCGCAGGAACGACATGGTTCTCGAGAGCCTGTCGGACTGGGTGGAGTCGACCCATCAGGTGGCGCTGTGCGCAGCCTGCGGCTCTGCGCGCTACAGCAATGGCCGGCCGCAATCGGCACGTCCGTGCGAGGACTGCGGGACCGACATCGAACCCGACGCCTTCCAGGATTACGTGACGCCGGCGGCGTTCAGGACCGACTTCAAGGCAGCCGAGACCGATCTCGACACGGTCGGCAGGATGGCCGTGAGGACCGTCGCCACGGTTCTGCACGCGGGATCGGTGGTGGATTGCGGCAACCTGCGCGTGCGCCGTGGTGCCGGGGTCACCATAATGCAGCTCAACGACGGCGTCGATGACGATCTCGGCCAGCCGACGCGGTTCACCGTTCGCGACGCGGAGGACACCAATGTGCGCGTGCCCCGCATGGCGTCGACGCAGCTGCTGTCCTCGCAAGCGATCGACGTGGGAGAGCTCGCTGCGTCGCGCACACGCTGGAACGACGATCCAGCGTCGGAGCGGACCTTCGGTCTGATTGCCAAGAAGGAGACGGACGCACTCTATCTCGAACTGATGGCGTTCGACGCCCGACTGAGCCTAGACCGGGTGGCCCGCAAGGGGGAGTTCAGCCATCTCCCGACCCGCGCGGCCGCCATCAGCGCCACGCAGATCCTGGTGCAGAAGGCCGCATTGGATCTCGATGTCGCCTCGGATGAATTTGAGGCGCTGGAGCCCCGGCTGCGTGAGGGCAAGCCGATGCTCCAGATCGCGGACTCGCTGATCAACGGTTCTGGACTTTCCCGGCGGCTGGGCGAGGACCGCAGCGACGGGACGCCACACATCGTGCACCTGATCCATGAGACGCTAGCGGATCGAACCGTATGGCCGCTCGCCGACTTCCTGCGCGTCGACCAGGATGGCGACCATGCTGCCCGCTGCCAGACATCCTGCTACCGCTGCATACAGCGGTACGGGAACCGCTCGTATCATGGGCTGCTCGACTGGCGCCTCGGCCTTGCATACCTGCGGGCACTGGTGACGCCCGGATACAGCGCCGGCTTGGACGCCAAGGATCGGGATCTCGCCGAGACGGTCGGATGGAGCGATCGCGCCTTCGCCCTGGCGCACGCGGTTGCAGGCATGCGTCCGGACTCGCTCATCGCCGAGATCCACGCCCAGTCGGGTCTTCCGGCCCTGCGAGAGCGCAAGAAGGATGGGGACGTCTTCCTGGTAGTTCATCCGTTGTGGCGGTTCGATGGCGATTTCGGGTCCGACCTCGCCGGCGGCGCTGCGGTCAAGTTCGTGGACACCTTCAATCTCGAACGGCGTCCGCTCCGCGCCATCGAGATGGCGCAGCTCGATAAGGCGATCTGATCGTTCGAGCGACTGGAGAGCTTACATTTCAAACATGATCAAGCCCCTGCAAACATGGGTGGTAATGCTGCACGGGTTGTGCCGCGAAAGTCCCATGGCGAACCGCCGCCTGTTGAAATGAAGACGTTGGCTAGGTGATGGGTGAGATAGCCTTGGCTGCCGTCACTTAGCGCTTTCGGTGGAGATCGTTGCACGACGTGCATACCCACGTTCGAGTTGGGGCGAGATACCGCTGAGTGACTGAAATTGGGTCGTTGCAGCCGCGAGGCGGCCGGTTGGCGCAGCAGGAATACTGGGTGCAGAAGGTTGAGGTTCGGAGAAAGGCCGCGAATGGCCAGGCTCTGTGTTGCGTTCTAACTTGAGGTGACAGAGCGATGCACGGGTCTTGAACGTTGTGCCATCGAGGTGTAGCACTTGGGGGCGCAAGCTTACCTTGCGTGCTAACGATTTCAACAACTTGCCGGTTATATGGCGCGGGTGGGACTCCTGCCGCCCCAGCCAGCTTTCATGAAAAGATTGCCTGTGAACCCGGCCAGCCTGGTGGGCGCGTTGGCTGCGACTTTCGTGCGCCGGTTGTGTCGCGGTGCGAATGCTATGCGCGCTATATGCGATTGGCGGGAATCGCGCTCGAATTGCTACGCCGCAAACGCCTAATCGCTCGTCCCTGATGGCTCCCTCGTATCTCGACGGGGCCGAGGCACGAGGGACAATATGGCGGTTTCTAGGTATATTGCGTTTGCTGCACTTTTGGCGTTGCCGAGTGCGGCGCAGGCGCAAGCGCTTTCTGGCAAAGGGGAGGCGCAAACGGGAACGCCGCCCGCCACTATCGCAATTAGTGGCAGCACCGCACTCGTTAGTGACTACCGCTTCCGCGGCGTCTCGCAGTCCGATCGCGACATGGCGGTGCAGGGCGGAATCACGGCCAGCCATGCAAGCGGAGCTTACGCCGGAGTCTGGGCCTCTAACCTGGCCGGCTGGGGCACGTTCGGTGGCGCGAACATGGAGCTGGATCTGATTGCCGGCTACAAGGCGGCGCTGGCGGCCAACGCCGCCCTCGATGTCGGGCTGACCTGGTACATGTATCCGGGCGGGGCAGCCAAGACCGACTTTGCCGAGCCCTATGCGAAGCTGACCGGCACTGCCGGCCCGGCCACGCTGACCGCTGGCGTCGCCTATGCACCGAAGCAACAGGCGTTTGGCCGATGGTATCGCACCGGGGCTGATGCGGTGGCGGGCGTGTACACCGAAAAAGGCGCCAAGGACGACAATCTGTACCTCTGGGGCGATGCTGCGGTCGCCGTCGGACAGACCCCGTTCACGGCAAAGGCCCATATCGGGCACAGCAGCGGGCAGAACGGCCTGGCGCCGAACGCGACAGCCTTGTCGCCGACCGGCAGTTATTGGGACTGGTCGCTGGGGGTGGACGCGCGCTGGCGCAGCGTGACGCTGGGGCTCTCCTACGTCGATACCGACATCGGCAAACGCGAGGCGGCGTACCTCCAGCCGAGCTTCAGCAAGGGGCAGGACGGCCGCGGCAGCATCGCCGACGGCACGCTGGTAGTCGCCCTGACCGCCGCATTCTGACCGGAGCCGGACCATGCATGACCTGCTGTGCATCTGCGCCATACTTGGGTTGCTGGCGGCGACGCTCGCCTATGCCCGACTGTGCGACCAATCGTGAGGACGCGATCATGACGCTCGATCTGTGGCTTGCGGCAATCACCGCTTTGGGCCTTCTCCTCTATCTCGTGGCGGTGCTGATCCGTCCCGAGCGCTTCTGAAAGGAGCGCTGTCATGACCATTGCTGGATGGGCTCTGATCCTGAGCTTCGTTGGCATCCTCCTGGCGCTGACCAAGCCGGTCGGGCTGTGGCTGTTTACCCTATATGAGGGTCGGCGCACGCCGCTCCATCGCGTGCTAGACCCGGTCGAGAACGGCTTCTACCGGCTGGCCGGGATCGACCCCGCCGCCGAGCAGGGCTGGCGGCGATATGCCGTGCACATGCTCCTGTTCAATACTGCGCTGCTGCTGCTCACCTACGCTGTGCTGCGGTTGCAAGGCGTGCTGCCGGGTAACCCGCAAGCGCTGGCCGGCCTGTCGTCCGACCTGGCGTTCAACACCGCGGTGAGCTTCACCACCAATACGAACTGGCAAAGCTATGGCGGTGAGGGGACGATGTCGAACCTCAGCCAAATGCTGGGGCTGACGATCCAGAACTTCCTGTCGGCGGCGACCGGCATCGCGCTGGCCTTTGCGCTCTTCCGCGGCTTTGCGCGTCGAGAGACAGCGGCGGTGGGCAACTTTTGGGCCGACGTGACGCGCGTCACCTTGTACCTGTTGCTGCCGCTCTGCGTCGCTCTGACGCTGTTCTACATCGCCAGCGGGGTGCCACAGACGCTGGGCGGCGCCGTGGATGTGAGCACGCTTGAAGGGGCGCGCCAGACCATCCTGCTCGGCCCCGTCGCCAGCCAGGAAGCGATCAAGATGCTGGGCACCAATGGCGGCGGCTTCTTCAACGCCAATAGCGCGCACCCATTCGAAAATTCGACCGCGCTGACGAACTTAATCCAGATGCTGTCGATATTCGTCATCGGATTCGGCCTGACATGGACGTTCGGCCGGGCGGTGGGCAACACGCGGCAGGGCTGGGCGATCCTGGCCGCCATGGTGGTGCTGTTTCTGGCGGGGGTGAGCGTCGCCTATGCGCAGGAAGCGGCGGGCTATCCCATGCTGCATCAGCTTGGCGTGACTGGTGGCAACATGGAGGGCAAGGAGGTGCGCTTCGGCATCGCCGCGAGCGCACTCTTCTCCGTTGTCACCACGGCCGCCTCATGCGGCGCGGTCAATGCCATGCACGACAGCTTCACCGCGCTCGGCGGAATGATCCCGCTGTTGAACATCCAGCTTGGCGAGGTGGTGATCGGCGGGGTGGGCGCAGGAATCTATGGCTTTCTCCTGTTCGCGATCCTGGCGGTGTTCGTTGCCGGGCTGATGGTGGGCCGCACGCCCGAGTATGTCGGCAAGAAGATCGAGGCGCGCGAGGTGAAGCTGGCGGTGCTCGCGATTGCCGTGCTTCCGCTGATAATCCTGGGGTTCACGGCGTTGTCGTCGATGCTCGCGCCCGGCCTTGCGGGACCACTCAACAAGGGGCCGCATGGCTTTTCGGAGATCCTCTACGCCTTCTCTAGCGCGGTCGGGAACAATGGCTCCGCTTTCGCCGGGCTGACCGCAAACACTCCCTATTACAATACGTTACTTGGGATCGCGATGTGGCTGGGCCGGTTCTTCGTCATCGTGCCGATGCTGGCGATCGCCGGCAGCCTGGCGGCCAAGAAGCATGTGCCCGAGAGCGCCGGATCTTTCCCGACCACGGGTGGGCTGTGGGTCGGCATGCTGATCGGCATCATCCTGATCCTGGGTGGTCTCACCTTTCTGCCAAGCCTCGCGCTCGGCCCGATCGCCGATCATCTCTCGATGATCCGCGGCCAGCTGTTCTGACAAAGGACGCCATCATGGCCAACAATTCCGCAAAGAGCCTGTTCACGGCCGACCTGATGGTGCCGGCGATCAAGGCATCATTCCTGAAGCTTGACCCGCGTGCGATGGTCCGAAATCCCGTCATGTTCGTGACCGCCGCCGTTGCGGCGCTGATGAGCGTATTGCTCCTCGTCGGTCAGGACGATCTTTCCACCGGCTTCAAGCTGCAGCTGGTGGTGTGGCTGTGGCTGACTGTTCTGTTCGGCACCTTTGCCGAAGCGCTCGCCGAAGGGCGTGGCAAGGCGCAGGCGGCGTCGCTGCGTGCTGCCAAGGCGGAACTCACGGCGAAGCGGCTGACCGGCGAAGGGCAACGTTATGACGACGTTCCGGCCAGCCAGCTAAAGATCGGCGACGTGGTGCTGGTCGAAACGGATGATCTGATCCCGTCAGACGGCGAGGTCGTGGCGGGTGTTGCCTCGGTCAACGAGGCGGCGATCACCGGTGAGAGCGCGCCAGTCATCCGCGAGGCGGGCGGCGATCGCTCGGCGGTGACGGCAGGTACGCGCGTCATTTCCGATTCGATCCGCGTCCGCGTGACGGTGGAGCCGGGCAAGGGTTTCCTCGACCGCATGATCGCGCTGGTCGAAGGAGCCGAGCGACAGAAGACCCCCAATGAGATTGCCCTGACGCTGCTGCTGGTGGGGCTGACGATCATCTTCCTGATCGCCGTCGGCACGATCCCGGCATTCGCCGCTTTTGCTGGCGGGAGCATTCCGGTGGCGATCCTGGCGGCGTTACTGATCACGCTGATCCCCACCACCATTGCGGCGCTGCTGTCGGCGATCGGCATTGCGGGCATGGACCGGCTTGTGCGGTTCAACGTGCTGGCGAAATCGGGTCGTGCGGTGGAGGCGGCTGGCGATGTCGACGTGCTTCTGCTCGACAAGACGGGTACGATCACGGTCGGCGACCGGCAGGCGAGCGAGTTTCGCAGCGTCGGCGGCGCAAGCGAGATCGAACTGGCGGAAGCCGCGTTGCTGGCGAGTCTCGCCGACGAGACGCCCGAGGGGCGGTCGATCGTGGCGCTCGCGCGAGAGGCTTTCGGCCTGCAGCGAGAGATGCCGAGCGATGCGGAAGTGATCCCCTTTACCGCGCAGACCCGCGTCTCCGGCATACGGACCGGTGACACGCTGATCCAGAAGGGCGCGGTGGACTCGATCCTCAAGGCCAATGCCGCGGCGGGGCAAACAGCCGCGGCAACGGAGCTGCGGCGGATCACCGACGAGATCGGGCGCGCCGGTGGCACCCCGCTCGCGGTGGCGAAGAACGGACAGCTGCTGGGCGCGATCTTCCTCAAGGATGTGGTGAAGGCGGGTATTCGCGAGCGGTTCGGCGAGCTGCGGCAGATGGGCATTCGCACGGTGATGATCACTGGCGACAATCCGCTGACCGCTGCCGCCATCGCCGCCGAGGCGGGAGTGGACGATTTCCTCGCCCAGGCAACGCCGGAGGACAAGCTGGCGCTGATCCGTACGGAGCAGACCGGCGGCCGACTGGTGGCGATGTGCGGGGATGGCACCAACGATGCGCCGGCGCTGGCGCAGGCCGACGTCGGCGTTGCCATGAACACCGGCACACAGGCCGCGCGCGAGGCCGGCAACATGGTCGATCTCGACAGCGACCCGACCAAGCTGATCGAGGTGGTGGGCCTCGGCAAGCAATTGCTGATGACACGCGGGGCACTCACCACCTTTTCGGTCGCGAACGACGTTGCGAAATATTTCGCGATCATCCCGGCCATGTTTGTGGCGCTTTATCCGGGACTTGGCGTGCTGAACGTCATGCAACTCGCCACGCCGCAATCGGCAATTCTCAGCGCGATCATCTTCAACGCGCTCATCATTCCGCTGCTGGTGCCGCTGGCGCTGAAAGGCGTGACCTATCGGCCGATGGCAGCGGGGCCGCTGCTGGCACGCAATCTCGCGATCTATGGCCTGGGCGGCCTGGTCGCACCGTTTATCGGCATCAAGGCGATCGACCTGTTGGTCGGCGGCCTCGGTCTGGCCTAAGGAGAGGTAACCATGAGCAAGACCAACATCGGCCAGGAGCTATCCTCCGCGTTGCGACCGGCGATCGTCATGACGATCCTGTTCGCCGCGCTGCTGGGGATCGTCTATCCGTTGGCGATGACGGGCATCGGGCAGGCGCTGTTCCCGGCGCAGGCGAACGGAAGCCTGGTGCGTGATGCGGCGGGCCGGGTGATCGGCTCAACGGTGGTGGGGCAGGCGTTCACCAGCGAGCGCTATTTCCAGGCGCGACCGTCGGCGGCGGGTGAGGGCTATGACGGGCTTGCCTCGTCCGGATCCAATCTTGGCCCCACATCGCGCGTCCTGGCGGAGCGTGTGGCGGCGGACGTGGCCAAGCGGCGGGGCGAGGGGGTGCGCGGCGCGGTGCCGGCGGATCTCGTTACCGCAAGCGGCTCGGGGCTTGATCCCGATCTGTCGCCGGAGGCGGCGCGGGCGCAGGCGCCGCGCATTGCCGCAAAGCGGAGGCTGCCGGCGGGGCAGGTGCGTGCGTTGATCGATGCGCATGTCGAGACGTCGGTTTTGGGCGCGCCGCACGTCAATGTGCTGGCACTAAACCGGGCGCTCGACGGCCTGTCTCCGGAGGTTTTCGGCCGCTAATGGCGAATTCCGGCCTATCTGCACCGGGGCGTCGGCCAGATCCCGACGCCCTTCTGCGCCAGGCCGCGCAGGAGGGGCGCGGCCGGTTCAAGATCTTTCTCGGCGCGGCGCCCGGCGTCGGCAAAACGTATGAAATGTTGGCCGAGGGCGCGGCGCGGCGACGCGACGGCGTGGACGTGGTGATCGGCATCGTCGAAACGCATGGCCGCGCCGAAACCGAGGCGCTGACGCGGGGAATGGAGATCATCGCGCGCCAGGCCTGCTCCTACGAGGGGCGGACGCTGCACGAGATGGATCTCGACGCGATCCTGGAGCGGGCACCGCGGCTGGTGCTGGTGGACGAGCTGGCGCACACGAACGCGCCCGGTAGCCGCCATCCCAAACGCTTTCAGGATGTCGAGGAATTGCTCGCGGCGGGGATCGACGTTTACTCCACCGTGAACATCCAGCACGTCGAGAGCCTGAACGATGTGGTGGCGAGCTTTACCCGCATCCGCGTGCGCGAAACGGTGCCCGACCGCATCCTGGAGATGGCGGAGATCGAGGTCGTCGACATCCCGCCCGACGAGCTGATCGAGCGGCTGAAGGCGGGCAAGGTCTATCTGCCGCAGGAAGCCACGCGGGCGCTCGGCCATTTCTTTTCGAAGTCGAACCTGTCGGCGCTGCGCGAACTGGCGCTGCGCCGCGCGGCGCAGGCGGTCGATGCGCGGATGCTGGAAGATGTGCGCGCGCTGGGGCTGGGCGGCACCTGGGCGGGCAGCGAGCGGATCGTGGTGGCGATCAACGAGCTGCCGGGCGCGGAGCCGCTGGTGCGCGCGGCAAAGCGGGTCGCCGACGGCCTGCGCGCACCATGGACGGCTGTGTTCATCGAGACGCCGCGTGCTGCGAGCTTCACGCCGGCGGAGCACCAACGTGTCGCCACGGTGATGACGCTTGCCACCCAACTTGGCGCAGCAGTCGCCAGCGTGCCGGCGACCAGCGTGATCGACGGCATCAAGGGATTTCTGGCCGAAGCGCGCGCAACGCAGCTTATCCTTGGCAAGTCGCGCCGCTCGCGCTGGTTCGAACTGCGCCACGGATCGGTCGTCGACCGGCTGGTGCGCGAGACACCGGGCGTCACCGTGCATGTGCTGCCCATGGTGGAGGAAGCGCCGCCGGTGCCGAGCGGCCGCCGCCCGCGCACCGACCGTGGGACGACGCTGGGCTATGCCGCGGCGAGCGGGATGGTGGCGGCGGTGACGGCGTTTGCCAGCGCGCTGTTTCATGTGCTGGACCTCGGCAACGTCGGCATGCTGTACCTGTTGCCGGTGATGGCGGCGGCAAGCCTGTATGGCCTGCGCACCGGGCTGTTTACCGGCATTCTGTCGACACTTGCCTACAATTTCGTCTTTCTGCCGCCGGTCGGCACGCTGAGCATCAGCAATCCCGAGAATGTCGTATCCGTATTCGTGCTGCTGGCCATCGCTTTTGCGACCAGCCAGTTGACCGCGCGGGTGCGGGCGCAGGCGGATCTTGCCGCTGCCAGTGCGCGCAGCAATGCCATTCTGGCCGGCTTCCTGCGCGAAACCGGCAGCGTGAACGATGAGCAGCAAGCGGCGGAGATGATCTGTGCCGACGTGCGCCGGCTGTTCGACGTGCAGGTGGCGCTGCTGAAGCCGCAGGCGGGCGCCGGACTGGCGGTGCAGGCTGCCACTGGCCCGGAATATCGGGTCGACATCATGGACATGGCGGCGGCGACCTGGGCATTCGACAATGGTGTCGCGGCGGGCAAGGGGTCGGGCACGCTGACCGCTTCCGAATGGCTGTTTCATCCGCTGACGGCGGGCGACCGCGTTCTGGCGGTGCTGGGCGTGGCGCGTGACACCGGCGGCGATCCGATCCGGGCCGATCAGCTGCCGCTCCTGACTGCGCTGATCGATCAGGCGGCGCTGGTACTGGAGCGGCTGCGGCTGGAGGCGGAGATCCGCGACGTGGATGCGGTGCGCACGCGCGACAAGCTGCGCGCAGCGCTGCTTTCCTCGGTCAGTCACGACCTGCGCACGCCGCTGACCGCCGTGATCGCCGCGGCGAACGAGCTGGAGCATGGCGCGACGCCAACGCTGATCGCGACCATCAAGGGAGAGGCGGCGCGGCTGAACCGCTTCGTTGCCAACCTGCTCGATATGACGCGGGTGGGAGCGGGGGCGTTGAAGCTTAACATCGAGGCGATCGACCTCAGCGATGCGGTGACCAGCGCGTCGCACGATGCGCGCCGGGCGCTGGAGGGGCACCATCTGCGGCTCGACGTGCCGCCCGACCTGCCGCTGATCCGGGCCGATCCGCAGCTTCTTCACCATTGCCTGCTCAACCTGCTCGACAATGCCGGCCTGTATGGCGATCCCGGCAGCGAGATCGTGATCGAGGGACGCCATCGCTATGGCGAGATCCGGCTAACGGTGCTGGACCACGGCCCCGGCCTGCCGCCCGGCCGCGAAGCGGAGGTGTTCGAGACCTTTCGCCGGCTGGAAGGCTCCGATCGCGCGGTCGGCGGCACGGGCCTCGGCCTTGCCGTGGTGAAGGCCTTTGCCGAGGCGATGGGCCTTTCGGTGGAAGCGGCCAATCGACCCGATGGCAGCGGCGCGGCATTCGCCCTGATCTTTCCGTCGTCGCTGGTCGTGCGCGATGCAGCGCCCGAGGGCGTTACCTGATGGCGGCCAAGATCCTGCTGGTGGATGACGAGCCCGCCATTCGGCGCCTGCTGCGCAACACGCTGGAGCGGGCGGGGCATGAGGTGATCGAAGCGGGTAACGCGCGCGATGCGTTGGCGGCGGCATCGGCCAGTCACCCGGACGCGGTGCTGCTGGACCTCGGCTTGCCCGATCGTGATGGTCTGGCGCTGATCCCGCTGTTGCGGCGCGATGCCGATACGCGCATTCTGATCATTTCGGCGCGCGAGGCAACGGAGGAGAAGGTCGCCGCGCTCGACCTTGGCGCGGACGATTTCGTCACCAAGCCGTTCGACACCGACGAGTTGCTGGCGCGGCTGCGCGTGGCGCTTCGCCATCATGGCGGCGCTGCGCCGATGAAGGTAATCCGCACCGGCGCGTTGGAAATCGACCTGGATCGACGGTTGGTGGCGCGCGCCGGCACGCCGCTCCACCTGACGCGCAAGGAGCATGACGTGCTGGCGATGCTGGCGCGGCATGTCGGCCGGGTGGTGACGCACGAGAAGCTGATCGCGGCTGCGTGGCGCGGCGATGAGGACCCGCGCATCGACTATCTGCGCATCGTGATCCGCAACCTGCGCCAGAAGGTGGAGGCGCCGGAGCCGATCGGGAGCGTGATCGGCAGCGAATTGGGGGTCGGCTATCGCTTGCGGGCGGATGCCTGACGCGCGGAGGTGAACGCGGCGGGGGCGCTGGCGAGCCTATTGCTGCCTTCGACAGAACGGACTGCCGGCTATTTCGCGTTCTCAGCGGCGCGAGTGGCACTGTGCTGCGCCAGGCCATCGACCAGATCGCGCAGGCCGGTGCGCAGTGCGTCGATGCCGGCAGGATCCTCGCCGTTCATCAACGTTTCGGGAACGTGGAGCGCGCGTTCGCGCAGCGCCATTCCCTCCTGGGTCAAGCGGATCAGCACGCGGCGTTCGTCGCTGGGATCGCGGCGGCGCGTGACCAATCCGGCGGTCTCCAGCCGCTTGAGCAAGGGCGTGAGCGTGCCGCTGTCGAGATACAGGCGCGCGCCGAGCGCCCCGACCGATTGCGGCTGCTCTTCCCACAAGACAAGCATGACGAGATATTGCGGATAGGTGAGGCCGAGCGGCGAGAGCACCGGGCCGTAGAGCCGGTTGATCAGATTGCTGGCGGCATAGAGCGGGAAGCAAATCTGCCGATCGAGCAGCAGGGGATCGTCGTCATCGGCGTTCATCGGCGGCTTTATCGCCCATTCCGAGCGGTTTGGCGATATGCCGCGCCCGCGACGTTCGCGGGCCGGCGATGCATCCGCTCAGCCGTGACCCGAACTGGGGTAAATCATGGCGCGAACGGCGCCACGGCGATCGAAACGGGTCCATTCGCCTTCGGGCTGCGCCAGGCGATCGGCGATCGCGTATAGCACGGCGGGGTTCACGGGCAGGCCGAAATGGCTGCCGAACACCTCGATATTGTCGGTGGCGGCGCCATGTTGCTCAACGCAATTGCCCCAGGGCACGACCCCGTCGTCGCGGCTCCAGATGGCGGTGGAGGGCACCGGCAGCGGCGTGTCGCCATCGCGCAGATAGGCAAGCGCGAGATCGTCATCGACCTTGTGCCCGCTGAGCCACTCATAGAGCCGCCACACGCGCGTATCCTTCGGCGTGCCGGCAAAGGGCGCGCCGAGTGTGATTACCTGACGGATCTGCGCCGGTTCGCGGCGGCAGATCGCGCGCGCCATGATGCCGCCGAGACTCCATCCAATCAGGCTGATCGGGCGGTGCTGGCGATCGTAAATCGCCGCGATACGAGCGAGCAGCTTTTCGCCGTCTTCGCCGACCGAGCGCGGCCCGCGATTGCGCCCGAGATCCCAGCCATGCGCATCATAGCCGAGATGGTGGAGATAGGTGCGCAGCACACGCGTGGCGCTGTCCGAGGCATTGAAGCCGGGGATCACGAGCACCGAATGGCCATCGCCGCGCGGCGCGGTGGCGAGCGCTGGCGCCGCCCAGGGCAGCATGCCGAACTCCGCCAACGCGCGCGGCAGCTCGGTGAGCCCCAGCAGGGCGGAAGGCCGCTTGCCCGATCGCCGTGCGCCAAAAACGTTCATGCGCGTTCACCCAGTGCCATGTTGCCGCAGCAAGGTGCGGATCGGCGGCAGATTGTGCAAGGTGCGTGCGCTACGGCTGCGGCTCCGATACCAGAGCGGGCGCCGGCGCCTGACCGGTTGCCGGCACGGTCAACTGCGAATCGCCGCCAAGCGTGCGATACAAGGTGACGAGATTGGTGGCGCGGATCAGGCGGGTCTGCACGAGCGATTGCTGCGCGGCGAACAACGAGCGCTGCGCGTCCAGCGAAGAAAGGAACGGATCGATGCCCCCGCGGTAGCGCGCCTGCGCGAGGCGGAAGGTGTCCGCCGCTGCGGCGGCGAACCGCTCGTTCGCGGCAAGCTCGTCGGTGATGGTGCCACGCCGCGCGAGCGCATCGGCCACTTCGCGAAAGGCGACCTGGATCGTGCCCTCGTATGCCGCGAGTGCGGCCTGTTGCTGCGCCTCAGTCTGCGCGACGCCGGCGCGACCCGCACCGGCGCGGAAGATCGGGTAGGTGACGTTGGCGCTTGCCGATTTGGTGAGCGAATCGCTGCTGATCAGCGAGGACAGCGCCGTGCTGGCGAGGCTGAACAGGCCGGTCAGCGAGATCGTCGGGAACAGCGCGGCGCGGGCGGCGCCGATCTCCGCATTGGCGGCGCGCAGGTCATATTCCGCCTGCACGACATCCGGCCGGCGCAGCAGCACGCGGCTGTCTAGGCCGACGGGCAGTTCCCCGATCGTGGCGGCGGCCTGCTCGATCGGTGGGGGCAGCAGCGCAGGATCCACGGTGTCGCCGACCAATAGCCGGAGCGCATTCACATCCTGCGCGAGCGCGGTTCGCTGGTTGGCAATGCTCGCCTCGGCGGTGGCGAGGATCTGCTCCGCCTGGCGAAGGTCGGTCCGGGCGGCGATGCCGCCCTCCACGCGGGCGCGGGTGAGCGTGACCGAGCGGCGCGCAATCGCCGCGGTCTCTTCGGCGAGTTGCAGGAGGCTCTGATCGGCGGCGTGGGTCAGCCATGCGCTGGCGACGTCGCCGGTGAGGGTCAGGCGGACGGCGCGTGCCGCAGCCTCTTGCCCGAAATACCGCGCGAGGGCCGCGTCGCCGAGCGACTGCGCGCGGCCGAACAGGTCCAGCTCGAAGGCATTGACCCCCACGGACGTCTGATAGGTGGTGCCGCCGACCGTGAAATTGCCACCGGCCGCGCCAGCGCCGATCTCGCGCCGGGTGACGGTGCTGCCGGCCGTGATCGTCGGGAACAGCTCTGCACGCTGGATGCGATATTGCGCGCGCGCGGCGGCGATGTTGGCGACGCTGACGCGCAGGTCGCGATTGTTGGCGAGCGCCTGGTCGATCAGTCGCTGCAATCGCGTGTCGCGGAAGACATCGCGGTAGGTCACGCTGGGCAGGCTCGCCTCGCTTTGCCGCAGATAGGCATCGCCCGTCGGCCAGGACGCGGGGATTGGCGGCGCGGGCCGGACGTATTTGGGTGCCATGCTGCACCCGGCAAGCGCGCTGCCCAGCAGGAGGGGAAGGATGGCGCGCATCACGATTGCTCCAGGTGCGGCGTGCCGCCCGGTGGCTCGTTCAGGTTCTCGGGCGGGTGGAAGCCGGGCTCCTTGCCGCGCATCTTCGCCATGCCGTCACGGAAGCCGCGCCGCACCAGCACGAAGAACAGCGGGATGTAGAAGATCGCCAGCACGGTTGCGGTGAACATGCCGCCGATCACCGCCGTGCCGATCGCAATGCGGCTGTTGGCACCCGCGCCGGTGGAGATCGCCAGCGGCAGCACGCCGAAGATGAAGGCGAGGCTGGTCATGAGAATCGGGCGCAGGCGGATACGCGCGGCGGTGAGCGCCGCATCGATGACGCGCGCGCCCTTTTTCTCCTCCTGCTCGGCGAACTCGATCATCAGAATGGCGTTCTTCGCCGCCAGCCCCATGGTCGTGAGCAGCCCGATCTGGAGGTACACGTCGTTGGTGAGGCCGCGCAGCGTGACAAAGGCGACGGCGCCGATCAGCCCGAGCGGAATGACGAGCAGCACGGCGAGCGGGATCGACCAGCTTTCGTACAGCGCCGCGAGGCACAGGAAGACGACGATGATCGACAGGCCATAGAGCAACGGCGCCTGACCGGACGACAGGCGTTCCTGATAGGAAATGCCGGCCCAAGCGACACTGGTACCCGGAATCTGCGAGGCGAGCTCCTCGATTCGCGCCATCGCGTCACCCGAACTGCCGCCGCCGGCGGCCGAACCCTCGAACTCGAACGACTGGACGCCGTTGAAGCGCGAAATGGTGGTCGGCGCCTGCGACCAGCTGGTGGTGGCAAAGCTGGAGAATGGCGCCATTTGCCCGTTCGAGCCGCGCACGAACCATTGGTAGAGCGAATCCGGGTCGTCACGATATTCGGCGTCGCCCTGCACATAGACGCGCTTCACGCGGCCGCGATCGATGAAGTCGTTGACGTAGCGCCCGCCCCAGGCGGTGGAGAGGGTGGTGTTCACATCGGTCTGCGCGATGCCGAGTGCGGCGATCCGCTGGGCATCGGTGTTGACGCGCAGCGTGCCGATGTCGGGCAATTCGCTCAGGCGCACACCGGTGAGCTGCGAATCACTGTTCGCCATCGCCAGCAGCTTGTCGCGCGCGGCGGCGAACTTCTCCGTGGAAAGCCCGCCGGTGTTGAGCAGCTCCATGGTGAAGCCCTCCGACTGGCCGAGGCCGCGGATCGCCGGCGGGACGAGGGCAAAGACCTGCGCGTCGCGAAAGGCGCGGAAAGCGGCGGCGGCGCGCGCGACGATGGCGTCGGCGGTGTTTTCCTTACCCTTGCGTTCTTCCCAGTCGGTCAGCGAGATGAAGCCGCGGCCGGTATTCTGGCCCGACGCGCCGCCGCCACCACCGGCGACCGTCAGCATCGTGCGCACGTTGCCCTTTTCATAGGTCTGGAAATAGCGTTCGACCGACTGCTGCACTTCCTCGGTGCGGCTGCGCGTCGCGCCCGCGGGCAGCCGGAACACCACCTGAGCGCCGCCCTGATCCTCGGTCGGCAGGAAGCCGGTGGGCAGGCGCAGGAACAGCACGGCCAACAAGGCCACCACGACGAGGTACACGCCGAGGAACAGCCATTTGCGATCGACCACGCGCTGCACCCAGCCGAGGTAGCGTTCGGTGCCGCGCTCGAAATTGCGGTTGAACCAGTCGCTCGCCCGGCCGAGGCGATCCGAGACCCAGGTGAAGCGCCGGGCGAACCATGACGACGTCTCTCGGTCTTCCTCCGCATGCCGCTGCTTCAGCAAGGTGGTGGTGAGCGCGGGCGACAGAACGATCGCCACCGCCACCGACAGGATCATCGCGGAGATGACGGTGAGCGAGAACTGGCGATAGATGACACCGGTTGAGCCACCGAAGAACGCCATCGGCAGGAACACCGCCGACAGGACCAGCGCGATCGCCACCAATGCGACGGTGATCTCGCGCATCGATTCGATCGTCGCTTCGCGCGGCGTCATGTTCGGGTTTTCTTCGAGCAGGCGCTCGACGTTTTCCACCACCACGATCGCGTCGTCGACCAGGAGGCCGATCGCGAGCACAAGCCCGAACAGCGTCAGCGTGTTGATCGAGAAGCCGGCAAGATAGAAGACCGCAAAGGTGCCGAGCAGCACGACCGGCACCGCGATCGTCGGGATCAGCGTCGCACGCCAGCTTTGCAGAAACACGAACATGACGATGACGACGAGGATGATCGCCTCGATCAGCGTCTTCACCACCTCGTCGATCGACAGCTTTATGAAGTCGGTGGAATCGTTGGCGTAGGCGATGCGGATGTTGGGCGGGTACGTCTTGGCGACACGCGCGATCTCCGCCTTTACCAGCTCCGCCGTGGCGAGGGCGTCGGCGCCGGGGGCAAGCAGCACGGCGATGCCGGCGCCCGGATGCCCGTTGATCCGGCTTGCGGCGCTGTAGTTCTCCGCGCCGAGCTCCACGCGCGCGACATCGCCGATCCGCACGGTCGCGCCCGACGGCAGCGTCTTCAGCAGAATGTCGCGGAACTGCTGGGGAAATTGCAGGCGTGATTGCGCCGTGACGGTGGCGTTCAGCATCTGCTCGTTGGGCATCGGCTGACCGCCGATCTCACCTGCCGCAACTTCGGTATTCTGCGTCTGGATTGCCGAGATCACGTCGCCGGGCATCAGCTGGTAACTGGCGAGCCGCGCCGGATCGAGCCAGATGCGCATGGCATATTGCGAGCCGAACACGTTGGTGTCGCCCACACCCTGGACACGGCCGAGCGGATCCTGAAGGGTGGAGGCCATCAGGTCCGACACGTCGCGGTTCGTCAGCTTGTCGGTGATGTCATAGACGCCGGCGATCAGGAGAAAGTCCGGGTTGGACTTGCGTACCCGGATGCCTTGCTGCTGCACCTGCGTCGGCAGGCGCGTGATCGCCTGCTGCAATTGGTTCTGCACCTGCACCTGCGCAATGTCAGGATCGGTGCCCTTCTCGAAGGTGGCGTTGATCGAGACCGACCCGCGCGACGTCGACGAGGAGCTGAAATACAGCAGCCCGTCGATGCCGGTCAGCTGTTGCTCCAGGATCTGCGTGACCGAGTTTTCGATCGTCTCGGCGTTGGCGCCCGGATAGCTCGCGCTGATCGACACCTGCGGCGGCGCCACGTCGGGATATTGCGCGATGGGCAGGCTCAGGATCGCGCCGACGCCCGCCATCATCACGATGATCGCGAGCACCCATGCGAAAATCGGCCGATCAATAAAGATGCGCGACATCAGTCGCCTTTGCCTTTGGCCTTTTGCTGCTGCTTCAGCTGCTCGGGCGAGGGGGGCTTGGGCTGCTGCGGCGTGTTTGCCGGAACGGGCTTCACAGCGGCATTGTCACTAAGGTTCGCGGTGCCTTGCGTGATCACCTTGTCGCCGGGCCGCAGCCCGCCGGTCACGACCCAATCAGCGCCTTCGGTGCGCACGGTTTCGACCTTGCGCTGCTGAACCTTGTTGTTCTGGCCGACCAGCCAGACGGTGGCATTGCCTTGCGGATCGCGCGAGACCGCCTGCTGCGGCACCAGGAAGGCGTTGGTCTCGATCGCCTGGGCAAACACCGCGCGAACGAACATGCCCGGTAGCAGCAGGCCGTTGGGATTGGGGAAGCGGGCGCGCAAAGTGACGGTGCCGGTCTGTTGGTCGACCACCACTTCGCTGAATTCCACCACACCGGTGGCGCCATAATCGCTGCCGTCTTCCAGCTTCAGGCGAACGGTGGCGTTGGCGGGCAGCACGCCGCCAGTGGCCATGCGGCGACGCAATTGCAGCAGATCGGCGGCGGACTGCTGGATATCGACAAAGATCGGATCAAGCTGCTGGATGGTGGCGAGCGGATCGGCCTGGCTGGTGGTCACCAGCGCGCCGACGGTGAAGATCGAGCGACCGATCCGGCCGGTGATCGGCGCCGGAACGGTGGTGAAGCGCAGATTCACCCGCGCGGTTTCGAGCTGCGCGCGATTTTGCGCAATGCTTGCTTCGGCCTGACGCTGGGACGCGACAGCGTCCGTATAATCCTGCTTGCTGACCGCCTCGATCTCGGCAAGCGGGCGGAAGCGGTCGGCACGAACCCGCGCGGCCTCTGCCGCGGCGCGTGCGCTGGCGACGTTCGCTGACGCTTCGTTCACGGCGGCGCGATAGAGGCTGGGGTCGATCTGATAGAGCGGTTGCCCGCGACGAACGATCGTGCCTTCCTCGAAAAAGCGTTTTTGGATTACGCCGCTGACCTGCGGGCGGACCTCCGAACTTTGATAAGCGACGGTGCGGCCCGCTAGCTCGGTTACCAGCGGGACGCTGGTTTGCCGCACGACCACGAAGCCGACCTGTACCGGGCCGCCGCGCCCACCACCGGGACCGCCGCCTTCGGGTTGTTCACCCTTGCCGCTGCACGCTGCCAGCGCCATCGCGGCGGCGAGCACCAACGTCCTGCCGTCGGATTGGGAATGGAGCCGAATCTGCTTACCTTTTTGTTGATCTGGTTCGCAGCAACCGGGCGCACGAAACATTATACCGTGATCTCCGCAGCGTGCGATGAGAACGGGGCGGCGAGGATCACCGTGCCGTGTGGGTGGTCGGGTAATCACTTTTGCGACGACTTGCCAGCCTCAACATGTCGCAACATGTCGCACCGGTAACGGCTTTTTTCAGGGACGAAACCAAAGCGGCTGACGTGCGTTAACCGTCGGGGGCAAGATCGAAATATCGATGGTCCCGGTTGAGAAGGGGCCGATGTGAGTTTCAATTCGGGGTGTCACCGCTGGCTTGCTGTCGCGTTGCTGGCTGCGTCGTCCGGCGCGACGGCGCAGATGGCGAAACCGGGTACGGGGCCCGCGCAAGGTCCTGATGCGCCGAAAGAGGCAGTGTCTCAGCGTGGTGCCGCCGATGACGCCACCGGCCCGATCATTCCCGACGCGACTTTCGATGCCGCGCTGCCGCCGCTGTCGAGCGACCTGAACGCGCCGTTGGAGCCGATGCCGGCTCTCTCGGACGCGCCGCTTTCCACCGTTCCCGCGCCCGTCTATGAGACGGCCGCTACGCCCGACCCGGCGCCCGTGGCGGGCGATCCCGCGATCGCGCCGCAGACCGCCGCCGAGTTGCAGCAGCCGCTCCCGCCCTTGAGCGCCACGCAAACGGTGCCGCTGGAAACGGCCGCGGATGTAACCGAGGCGAACCGACCCGAGATCCGCTACGACATGGCGGTTCGTGGCCTGAAGGAGATCGGGCTGGAGGACGAGTTCAAATCTTTGTCTGCCCTGAAGGACGGCGACGGCAAGGCGGCCAACAGCACGCAGGTGAATGCGCGGGCGCGCGAGGACGAGCAGCTCGCGGTGCGGCTGATGAAATCGATCGGTTATTACGACGGCGTGGCAAGTTCCGCGCTGGAAACGGTCGGCACCGAACCCGGGCGCCTGCGCGCCGTGGTGACGGCGACGCCGGGCAAGCTTTACAAACTGGGTGACATCACCGTGGTCGCGGGGCCGACGGTGCCGCCCAATCTCGTGCGCGATCAGCTGCCGCTCAAGACCGGCGATCCGCTGGAAGCGGCGCGGGTGCAGGGCGCCGAGGCAAACGTGGCGCTGGTTCTGCCGCAGCTCGGATATCCGTTCGTCGACATCGGCGATCGCGACATCCTGCTGGATGAAGAAACGCTGACCGGCGATTACACGTTGCCTGTAGAGACAGGGCCGCGCTCTTCGTTCGGGGTGTTGCGCACGGAAGGGGACGCGGTCTTCGACCTCGAGCATCTCAGCATCTTCCCGCGGTTCAAGCAGGGCGAACTGTACGACACGCGCAAGCGCGACGATCTGCGCGAGGCGCTGGTGGCGACGGGCCTGTTCGGCACGGTCGGCGTGGAGCCGGTGCGGACCGGGCGGCCGGGGCCTGACGGCACGGAGCAGGTCGATCTGCTGGTGCGCCAGTCCAAGGGGCTGTGGCGCAGCCTGTCGGGTAGTGCCGGCTACAATACCGGCGAGGGCGTCAAGCTGGAGGGATCGTGGACGCATCGCAACCTGTTCCCGCCCGAAGGCGCGCTGATCCTGACGGCGGTTGCGGGCACGCAGCAACAGGGCGCCTCGGCGACGCTCCGGCGTCAGAATGCGGGACGGCGCGATCGCACCTTCTCCACCGGGCTCGCCGCCAACCACCAGAATTACGACGCCTTCGATGCGTTCACCGGCACGGCCTTTATCCGCTGGGCCTATGACTCGACGCCGATCTGGCAGAAGCGCTTCACCTACGCCTTTGGCGCAGAGCTGACCGGGACGAACGAAAGCGTCTTCGACTTCGACCTGAATGACCGCGTGCGGCGCACCTATGGTATCGCCGCGCTGCCGGCTCAGGCGGTCTGGGACACGTCCGACGATCTGCTTAACCCCACGCGCGGCTATCGCCTGAAGGTGAACATCAGCCCGGAAACGTCGGTGCAGGATTCAGTGCGGCCCTACGCCCGCACGATGATCGAGGGTACGTTCTATTATCCGGTAAGCGACAAACTGGTGATCGCGGGCCGGGCGCGCGCCGGCTCGATCTTCGGCATCGACCGCGACGATCTTGCGCCATCGCGTCGTTATTATGGCGGGGGCGGCGGATCGGTGCGCGGCTATGGCTACCAGCGCCTTGGGCCGTTCGAGCCGGTATCGTCGCTGAAGCCGAACGAGGATGGTGAAATCGACATCGGCGACTTGCGCCCGGTTGGCGGGCGCAGCCTGAACGAATTCGCCCTCGAGGCGCGCTACCGCTTCGGCAATTTCGGCATCGTGCCGTTCATCGATGCCGGCAACGCTTATGAGAGCACCTTCCCCAAGGGCTCCGACCTGCGCTTCGGCGCAGGTATCGGCGGGCGGTTCTACACCAATTTCGGGCCGATGCGCGTCGATATCGCGACGCCGTTGAATCCAAGAGAGGGCGACGGAAGAATCGCCCTTTATGTCTCGATCGGACAGGCGTTCTGATGACCGAAGATACCGCGCCCGACCGGATCGAAATCACGCACCGCCCCTTGTGGCAGCGCATTCTGAAGTGGATCGGCATCGCAATCGCCGGCCTGCTGCTACTGCTGCTGATCGTCGTTTTCGGGATCAACACTGACCCGGGGCGCCGGTTCGTTGCCGACCAGCTCGGCAATTACAAGACGGCGAGCGGCCTCAACATCAAGGTCGGGCGGATCGATGGTTCGCTATATGGCCGCATGGTGCTGACCGATGTGCGCGTCAGCGATCCCAAGGGCGTGTTTATCTCGTCGCCGCGCCTTGACGTGAACTGGCGCCCATTTGCGTTCATCAACAACCATGTGGATGTGCGCAGCCTGCAGAGCGCGCTTATCACCATGGCGCGCAATCCGGAGCTGATCCCGCAGCCGAGCGATCCCAACGCGCCGCTGTTGCCCGACATCGACATCGACATCGATCGGCTGAGCGTCGAACGCTTCGTGATGGAGCCCCCGGTTGCCGGCCAACGGCATGTCGGCAAGATCGAAGGTTCGGCCCATATCGCGAACCGCCGCGCGCAGCTGAGCGTCGATGCTGCGGCGCTGCGCGGGCCGGGCATGGCTGGCGGCGACCGCCTGCGGCTGCGGCTCGATGCCGTGCCGGAGGACAACAAGCTCGATGTCGACGTGCGGCTTGCCGCGCCGGTAGGCGGCGTCGTCTCCTCATTGGCGGGAACCAAGGCGCCGCTTACCGCGACGATCGGTGGCCGTGGCAGCTGGGCCTCGTGGCAGGGCAAGGCGGTTGCCGATCTGGGCGGCGGTCGCCTGGCCGATCTGGACCTTACCGCGCGTAACGGACAGATCACGGTTCGCGGCTCGACCCAGCCCGGCCTGTATCTGGAAGGTCCGGTCGAGCGGCTCACCGCGCCACGTCTTCAGATGGCGATCGACACCACGCTGGAAGAGCGGCGCGCGGATACGCGCATCAAGCTGCGATCGGATGCGCTGGTGGTGGACGCGGGCGGTCTTATCGACCTCGCGAACAGCCGCTTCGGTAACTTCGCCGTGGATGCGAAGCTGCTGACACCCGGCGCCATTGCGCCCAACCTGCGGGGACGCGACGTGCTCGCGCGCGCGGTGCTGGATGGCGCCTTTGCAACGCCCACGGTCGACTACAAGCTGCGCGCGACGAGGCTCGGCTTTGGCGACACGGTGGTGGAGAACCTTTACGCCGAAGGGCTTGCGCGGGTGGATTCCGCGCGCATCCTGGTACCCGTAAAGGCGCGCGCGCGCCGGATCAGCGGTCTCAATCCGGCGCTTGGCGGCCTGACGACCAACGCCCGGATCGAAGGCGACATCGCCATCGACATGCCGACCATCCTTTCGGACAATCTTCGGATCCGATCCGACACGATCGACGCCACAGCGATCATCGCGGCGAACATGAAGACGGGGCGCTACACCGGTGCGATCAAGGGCCGGGTAAACAACTTCCGTGTCGATGGCGTCGGCATCATCAACCTGGATACCGATGCCAAATTGGTGACCAAGCCGAACGGCGGCTTCGGCGTGATCGGGCGGGTGGGTATCCAGACGCGCGAAATCTTCAACGATGGCGTGCGGACCTTCCTGGGCGGCAATGCCGTCGCGGTCGCCAATCTCGGGTACGACACCGACGGGCTGGTCACGTTCCGCGACGTGCGCGTGACCGCGCCATCGTTCCGCGTGACGCGCGGCAGCGGCCGCTACGACCTGAATACCGGCGCCGTGCTGGTAGAGGCGGATGCCTATTCGGCGCAATACGGCCCCTTGTTAGCGCGGGTGACGGGCAGTGCGACAGCGCCTGTCGTCAACCTGCGTGCGCCGCGTCCGGGGCTTGGCATCGGGCTGGCCGATCTGGATGCGCGGATCGTCGGTCGTGGCGGCGCCTATGCGGTAACGGCGACCGGGGGGACGACGTACGGACCGTTCAACGCGGACATTCTGGTGAACCCGGGCACGCAGCTGGCGATCGACATTCGCCGCGTCATCTTCGCCGGGGTCGATTTCTCAGGTCGCGTGGTGCAAACGCCAGCCGGGCCGTTCGCGGGCCGGGTGCAGTTCGCCGGATCGGGTCTGTCCGGCGCGGCGCTGCTGGGCGCACAAGGGAAATACCAACGCGCGGACGTGAATGCGCGGGCGAATGCCGCCAAGATCCCGGGCGATGTCGATTTCGTGATCGGCCGCGCGATCGTGAAGGCAAGCGTGGTGCTCTACGATCAGCCGCAGATCGTGGCGGACGCGCAGGTGGCCGATCTTCGCTACGGCCCCACCGTCATCCAGACCGGACGCGTGAAGGTGAACTATGCCGGCGGGCGCGGCACAGCACAGGCCTTGCTGACCGGCTCCAACAGCGTGCCGTTCCGACTGGCCGCTAACGCCCGCCTTTCGCCCAACGAATATCTCGTGGCGCTGAAGGGGCAGGCGAATAACATCAACTTCGCCACGCAAAATCCGGCGCGTATCACCGCGGCGAACGGCGGCTACCGGCTTGCGCCGACGGCGATCGGCTTCGATCAGGGTCGCCTGCGGATCGCCGGAAGCTATGGCAACGGGCTTGCCGCGCAGCTTCGGCTCGACAGCCTGGATCTGTCGATCGCGAATGCGCTGGTCCCGAACCTCGGGCTGGGCGGCAAGGCGACCGGCAGCCTGGACTTCACGCAAAGCAGCTCCAGCGCCTTTCCGCAGGCCGATGCCCGCCTGACGATCAGCAACTTCACCCGTTCGAGCCTCGCCAGCGTATCGCAGCCGGTCGACGTGGTGGTTGCCGGTCGGCTGGTGCAGAATGGCGGCGAGATGCGGGCGCTGGTGAAGCGCGGCGCAACGACGATCGGTCGGGCACAGGCATTCCTGCGCCCGGTTGGTGGTGGCGGCTCCTGGGCATCGCAGCTGATGGCGGCGCCGTTGAGCGGCGGGATCCGCTACAATGGACCGTCGAGCGTGTTGTTCAGCCTGGCGGGTCTCGCCGAACAGCAATTGACCGGCCCGATGGTGGTTGCCGCCGATTTCTCCGGGCGCGTGTCCTCTCCGCAGCTGAACGGCGTGATCCGGGCAGACAATCTGATCTACGAGAACGAGACCTACGGTACGCGCCTGTCGAATATGGCGGTGCGTGCGCGGTTCACGGCCGACCGCTTGCAGCTCGACAGCCTGACCGCGAAGGCGGGTGACGGCTCCGTCCGGGCGCAAGGCTATGTGAGCCTGGCAGGCGACCTCGGCTATCCGTTGCAGATCGATGCGCGGCTTGATGACGCGCAGCTGGCCGAATCGGACGCCATTGGTGCGACCGTGAGCGGCACCGTATCTGTAACCAACGGCCGTGATGGCGGGTTGATCAAGGCGGATCTGACCATTCCGGAGGCGCGCTACGAGATCATTCGCCAGGGCTCGGCCGAAGTACCCGAGCTGACCGGTGTTCGCCGCAAGAGCGACATCCGCCCTGCGCGGATCACCGATCGGCCGGCGCCGGCATCGCCGCCGGGGCTGTTCCGCCTCGACATGCGCGTGCGCGCCGACAATCGCCTGTTCGTCTCCGGCATGGGGCTGGAAAGCGAGTGGGAGGCGGACATGCGGATCGGCGGCACCTCTGCTGCGCCGACGATCGCCGGCGGCCTGGACCTGGTGCGCGGCACCTATTCGTTCGCCGGCAAGCGCTTCGAGGTGGAGCGCGGACGCGTTCGCTTCCGCGGCGGGGCGCTGACCGATCCCGACATCGATATCCGGGCGACGACCCAGAACGATGGCGTGACGTTCGTCATCAACGTGACGGGCACGGGGCAGCGGCCGCAGATCAGCTTCACCTCGACCCCGTCGCTGCCGCAGGATGAAGTGCTGAGCCGCCTGCTGTTCGGCACCAACCCGGAAAATCTGTCGGCGACGGAGGCGATCCAGCTGGCTGCCGCGCTCAACTCGCTACGTGGCTCTGGCGGCGGGCTGAACCCGCTGGGTAAGCTGCGGTCGGCGACGGGCTTCGATCGCCTGCGCGTATTGGGTGCAGACGATGCGTCCGGTCGCGGCACTGCGCTGGCCGCGGGCAAGTATCTAACCGACGACATCTATGTGGAGATCGTGACCGATGCGCGCGGGTTTACCGCGACGCAGCTGACCATCGCACTCACCCGATCGCTGAGCCTGCTGACCCAGGCAGGATCGTTCGGCGGGTCGAATGCGCAGCTGCGCTATTCCAAGGACTATTGATCGCAGGCGTTCGGCCGGTGTGCCCCAATTGTGGCATGCCGGCGCGCTTGTGGTCGGCCGCGAGCAGGGGGCGTAGCGTTGTGGTGAAGGTGGGGCTTCACTCTGCGTCTTTCACGCGCAAGCCTGTGCGGCGCAGAGAGCTACAACGCTGACATGCAAATGCGCGCCAGAAGCGAGAGGCTTCTGGCGCGCGACAAGGTAAATCGAAATGTGATCGGCGCTGCTAAACGCCTTTAGACTTACCTCGAACTGGACGGTGGGCAGCTATGGAATGCCGCACCGGCCTGACGGTCAGCGGATCGGTGAGTTCGGATCCAGCCGCATGTCGAGGTAATCGTCGACCGACGTCATCAGCTCGCCCATCTCGTGCTGGAAGAAATGGTTGGCTTTCGGGATCACGTCGTGATGGATCGTGATGTGCTTCTGCGTCCTGAGCTTATCGACCAGCTTCTGCGTCGCGGGTGGGGTGGCCACCTCATCCTCGGCGCCCTGAATGATGATGCCCGACGACGGGCAGGGGGCCAGGAACGTGAAATCGTACAGGTTCGCCGGTGGTGCGATCGAGATGAAGCCGCGGATTTCCGGCCGCCGCATCAGCAATTGCATTCCGATCCACGCGCCGAAGCTGAAGCCGGCAATCCAGGTGGTCGACGCTTCCGGGTGGAAGCTCTGCACCCAGTCAAGCGCGCTGGCCGCATCGGACAATTCGCCGACGCCATTGTCAAAGGTGCCCTGGCTCTTGCCGACACCGCGAAAGTTGAAGCGCAGCGTCGCGAAACCGCGGCGCTGAAACGTCTTGTAGAGCGCCTGAACGATGTGGTTGTTCATCGTCCCGCCTGCCGTCGGGTGCGGATGCAGGATCATCGCGACTGGCGCGCGCGGCTTGGGAGCGGGGGCGAAACGCCCTTCGAGACGGCCCTCTGGGCCAGGAAAGATCACTTCGGGCATCGATACTCTGTCAGTTTAGTGCCGCGGATGTGGCGCGTTGGACGAAGGGCTATATAGGGATCGCACCCGAATATGGAACGAGTTTTGCCTCAACGCCTCTATCTGGATCACGCCGCCACCACGCCGATGACCCTTGCGGCGCGCGACGCCATGCTGCGCGGGGTGGAGATGTGGGCAAATCCCTCGTCGCCCCATGGTGAAGGACGGGCCGCAAGGGCGGCCTTGGAGGAGGCGCGGGCTGCCATCGGCCGCGCCTATGGCTGGTCGGGAGAGGTGTTGCTGACCAGCGGGGCGAGCGAATCGCTGTGGATCGCGCTCCGCCGCAGCATCGCGGACACGCGGTTCGTCTCGCAGGTCGAGCATGACGCTGTGTTCCGTGCGGCGGGCGACGATGCCGTGTCTGTTCCGGTGGACCAAAATGGTCGCATCGATCCGGATCGTCTTGGCGAGTTGTTGTCTGCGGCGGGCGCAGGCGGGGGGCGCTCACTGGTCTGTGTTCAATGGTGCAATAGCGAGACGGGGGTGCTTCAGCCGCTTGCTGCCATTGCGGCAGTCGTGGCGGCGGCCGGGGCGTTGTTGCTGGTGGATGCGGCGCAGATGTCGGCATCGCCGGCGCTCTGCGACCTCGCCGATTTCGTCGCCTTGTCGTCGCATAAACGTGGCGGACCGCCGGGGATCGGCGCCCTGCTCGTGCGCGATCTAGCGACGCTTATCCCGACGGGTGGTCAGGAACGCGGCTATCGTGCGGGGACGGAGAATTTGCCGGCGGCGCTGGGCTATGCCGCAGCATTGGGCGAGCCCGAGCCGGATCATGGGCCTCTGCGGGCTCGGCTGGACGATGCGGTGCGGCGGTCCGGGGGGCTGGTGGTGGGCGACGAGGCGCCGCGCAATCCCGCCGTCGGAAGCTATCGGTTGCCGGGTGTGAGCGCCAACGCGCAGCTGATCCAGCTCGACTCAGAGGGGATTGCCGTGTCGGCCGGGAGTGCCTGTGCCAGTGGCAGCTTGAAGCCGAGCCATGTGCTCCGGGCGATGAACTGGAGCACGGAGGATACGCGCGAGGTGATCCGGGTGAGCTTTGGACGGTATACCACCGAGGACGATGTTGATCGGTTCATCACGGCCTGGCGGCGGATCGCTTGCGGTGCCCGGACGTTCGCGGCATGATCTATCTCGATTACCAGGCGTCGACCCCGCTTGCGCCGGAAGCGTTCGAGGCGATGGTGCCATGGCTGCGCGACCAGTTTGCTAATCCCCATTCGGCGAGCCGGATGGGGCGAGCGGCCAAGGCGGCGATCGAGGTGGCGCGGGAGCAGATTGCGGCGCTGCTGCCGCCGGGCGGCCGCGTGGTGTTCACCAGCGGCGCGACGGAGGCGCTCAATTGGGCGTTGAAGGGCAGCCGCGGCTCGATCGTCACCATCGCGAGCGAACATGCCGCGGTGCTGGACACGGTGCGCGCCGAGGGGGCGCGTGGGCGGGAGGTGACCGTGCTGCCCGTGCGTCCGGATGGCCGGATCGACCTGTGGGTGGCGCGGCGCGTGCTTGGGCAGGGCGCCGGTGTGTTGGCGACGATGCTGGTCAACAACGAGATCGGGGTGGTCCAGCCCGTGCCCGAGCTTGCCCGCATCGCGCGGCAGCACGGCACGCTGGTCCTATGCGATGCGGTGCAGGCTTATGGTCGGATCGCCGTGCCCGACACGTGCGACATGGTGGCAATTTCGGCGCACAAGATCCATGGACCTAAGGGGATCGGCGCGCTGTGGATCCGCGATGGGGTGACGCTCGACCCGCTGCTGGATGGCGGGGAGCAGGAGCCCGGCCGGTCGGGTACGTTGAGCCCTGCCTTGTGCGTAGGCTTTGGTGTCGCGGCGCGGCTGATGAAGGAGCGGCATGCGGTTGACATGGCGCATGTCGACCGCCTTTGGGACATGGCGACCGAGCGGCTGCGCGGTTGGACCATCAACGGGTCGGTGGAGCATCGCTATCGCGGTAACCTGAACGTCCGGCGGCGCGGCCTGGACGTGAACCGGCTGATGAGCGACTGCCGAAATGTCGCGTTCTCCGCCGGATCGGCGTGTGCGAGCGGTTCGGGGCGCCCTTCGCATGTGCTGAAGGCGATCGGGCTGCTGGACGCGGATGCGCGGTCCTCGATCAGGCTGGGCTTCGGGCGCTACACGACCGAGGCTGAACTGGACGAGGGCTTGGCTGCGATCATTGCTGCTGCTGATGCGCAGCAGCTTGCCGCATGAAGGTGCGCTTTCAAACGGCTGACGGTGCCATCGTGGAGGCGGGTGCATCGCCGGGTGACCGGCTGCTGGACGTCGCGCAGCGCACGGGCATGCCGTTGGAGGGTACGTGCGAAGGCCAGATGGCGTGCGCGACCTGCCATGTGATCGTGTCGCCGGAGCAATTTTCCAAGCTGCCGACAGCGAGTGAAGACGAGGAAGACATGCTGGATCTGGCGCCAGATGCGGCGCGAACCAGCCGTTTATCGTGCCAGATCGTGCTCACCGCGGCGTTAGACGGCCTTTTCGTTCGCATTCCCTGAGAATTGCCGGCCACGATGGGCTTGAACGAGGCGAAACGCTCAGCCATATGGCGCGCGGGAGTCGGGCGGACGTGGTCGTCGCCAACCTGGTCAGATCCTGACGGAAGCAGCCACAACGATTTCGCCGCGGGTCGTTCCGGCTCCCACCGCGCCTCATGCACCAGCGATGATCGAAAGCAGCGGGTCTGCCCAATCGCCGATCCGTGCGGCTGCCCGAATTGGTCTTCTCCCTTCGACAAGGCTGGTTCGCGCGCCTAGATAGACGGCAATGACCGACTCCCTTCTTGGCCTAGACGAACCGGTTCAGCCAACGCGCGGCGGCGATGCCTATCGCGTGCTGGCGCGCAAATATCGCCCGCAGACGTTTCAGGCGCTGATCGGCCAGGAAGCGATGGTCCGCACGCTGGAGAATGCGATCAGGCGCGATCGCATCGCGCATGCGTTTCTGCTCACCGGCGTACGCGGGGTGGGCAAGACGTCCACCGCGCGGCTGATCGCAAAGGCGCTGAACTGCATCGGACCCGACGGCAACGGCGGGCCGACGATTGATCCGTGCGGCGTGTGCGAGCCATGCCGTGCCATCGCCGAGGGGCGGCATATCGATGTGATCGAGATGGACGCTGCGAGCCATACGGGCATCGACGACATTCGCGAGATCATCGAGGCGTCGCGCTACGCCGCGGTGTCGGCGCGATACAAAGTGTACATCATCGACGAAGTGCACATGCTGTCGAAGGCGGCATTCAACGGGCTGTTGAAGACGCTGGAGGAGCCGCCGGGGCACGTGAAGTTTCTGTTCGCCACGACCGAGGTGAACAAGGTGCCGGTGACGGTGCTGTCGCGCTGCCAGCGGTTTGACTTGCGGCGCATTCCGGCCGAGCGTCTGGCGGCGCACTTCGCAGCGGTGTGCGAGGCGGAAGGTGTGACCACCGAGCCCGAGGCTCTGGCGCTGATCGCCCGGGCGGCCGAGGGATCGGCACGCGATGGTTTGTCGATCCTCGACCAGGCGATCGCCCATGCCGATCTTGAGGGCGGCGGTGTGAAAGCGCCAGCCGTGCGCGAGATGCTGGGCCTGTCGGATCGCAGCGCCGTGCGCGATCTGCTTGCCTTGTTGCTCGGCGGCGACGCGCCGGGTGCGCTGGCGGCTTTGCGCCGGCAATATGATTTCGGCGTCGATCCGCAGGGCGTGCTGCGCGCCTTGCTGGAGGCGGTGCATGGCGTGACCTTGATCAAGGTCGGCACCGCGGAAGATCCGGCGCAACCGGCGGAAGAGCGCGACGCCTATCGCAATTGGGCGGAGAAGCTGTCGTTCCCCTTGCTGCACCGATTGTGGCAGCTGTTGCTGAAGGGGCATGATGAAGTCGCTCGGGCGGCGCTGCCGATCGAAACGGCCGAGATGGCGTTGCTGCGTGTGGTTCATGCCCGCAGCCTGCCCGACCCAGGCGAGCTTGCCCGGCAATTGAGCGACGGCCGCAGCGGCCAATCAGCGCCGGCTGCTGCTCCTTCTGAAATGCCGAGCGCGCGTGCTGCGGCGCCGGTGCAATCGGCGTTGCCGCAGACGGTGGCACCAGTTGCTCCGGTGGAGCCAGTGTCGGACCCATCGCAGGGGCCTGACACGTTCGCAGCGTTGGTGGCATTGCTGGAGAACCACGGCCAGCATCTGCTGGCGGTGCGACTGGCGCACGGCGCCCGCGTAGTCAGCTATGCCCCGCCCGAAATCGTGTTCAGCGGCACGCGCCCGATCGCGGCCGATACGCTGGCGGAGACGGTGGCGGCGTTGCGTGGGATCACAGGCACGGTCTGGAAGTTGTCTCTGCTGGACGCGCCGGGAGAGCCGACGCTGAAGGAGGCGGCGGACGCCGCTGCAGAGGCGGATCGACAGGCGGTGCTGGCGACACCGCTGGTGGAGGCCGCGCTGGCGGCATTCCCGGACGCCGAACTGATTGACTGGCCCAACAAGAGGAACAACGCGTGAAGGATATCAACGAGCTTCTCGCCGCCGCCCAAAGCGCGGCAGAGAATGTGCAGAAGCAGATGGACCAGGCGCAGGCGACGCTGGACACGATCGAAGTCGAGGGCGCTGCCGGTGGTGGGCTGGTAAAGGTCCGCGCGACGGCCAAGGGCCGCATCCTGTCGGTGACGATCGACGACACGCTGATCGTGCCGGCCGAAAAGCAGATGCTGGAGGATCTGGTCGCTGCCGCGTTCAACGACGCGCGGGCCAAGGCCGATGCAGCCTCGTCGCAGGAGATGGCCAAGATGACGAGCGGTATCCCGCTGCCGCCGGGCTTCAAGCTGCCGTTCTGATTCCAGCAGCGGCATGGGTGACAATCACCGGTGCCGCTGAAGGAATCTCGTGCTGAGCATCGTGCTGCCGGGGGCCGATCAGCGAAACAACGCGGGTGCGCCCGAGCTCTAACGAAGGCAGGCGTCCAGGCCCTGGCGCCGCACCACGCCGACGTGCCGCGCGATGACATTGCCGTGGCGCCGGACGAAGCCTCGGGGGGCCACGGCCTCCCGCTTCTTCGGGAGCGGCAATACGGCGGCGATCCTTGCCGCTTCGGTGGGCGATAGCTTGTCTGCCGAATGATTGAAGTAGCGGATGGCGCCGGCCTCCACGCCATAGGTGCCGATCCCGGTTTCGGCGACGTTCAGATACATTTCCATTATGCGGCGCTTGCCCCAGATCGCCTCGATCAGGACGGTGAACCATGCCTCGAAGGCCTTGCGAACATACCCGCCGCCTTGGATCAGGAATACATTCTTGGCGGTCTGCTGACTGATGGTGGAGCCGCCGCGGATGCGCCCGCCCTTGGCGTTGCTATAGGCAGCGCCGGCGATTGCCCCGAAATCGAAGCCATGGTGAGAACAGAATTTGGCATCCTCGCCAGCGATTGCCGCGCGCGCCATGTCCGGGTCGATGCGGTCAAGCGGCCGCCACTCGTTGGTGATCGCATGCCCACCCAGAAGATCGCCGACCATGGTGAAGGTGATCGGCGGTGGAACGAAGCGCAGCACGGCGACGAGCAGCACCGACAGGCCGACGAACCAGAGCGCGGCCTTGAGCAGAATTCTGAATAGGGTTGCGGCCATGGCGTGCTGCTAGGCTCGAAAGCGGCGGGAGATCAATGGATCGGTGCCCCAGCGGCAGCGGTGTTCACCACTTCGCGGAAGATTGCTGCGTAGCGTTCCGCCATGTCGATCGGCGTGAGTGGCTGGGGAAGCGCCGCCTGGAGCCTGGCGTGCAGCGCCTCGTCCGCCGCGAAGGCGATCCGATCCGCCAGGTCGGCGGGATCGTTGCGCGCGAAGTGCAGCCCCGTTTCTCCGTCGATCACCTTCTCGGCCATGCCGCCAATGCCGGTACAGATCACCGGGCGATGCGCACGAAACGCTTCCTGGATGACGACTGGCGAATTTTCCCACCAGGTGCTCGGCATGACAACATAGTCGCAGTCCGCCATTAGCGCGATGACCGAGCCATTATCGTACGGGCCAAGGTAGGACAGGAAGGCGTGTTCCTCCACTGCCGCCTGGAAACGCTCCACGAATGCGGGCGGCTGGCCGACAAACGTGCCGTGAACGGCGATGCGGAGGCGGGATGTCAGCGAATGATCGCGCGCCAGGATCGCGCAGGCGTCGAGCAGGACGCCCACACCCTTGAAGGGATTGATCTGCCCGAAATAGCCGAACCGCCAGATATCGCGCTGGTGTCGCCGGTCGGGCACCGTTGCGCCTGTTGCCACGCCGTTTTCGATCACGGTGAAGCGCTCGGTCGGAAAGCCCTTTTCGATCATCCGATCCGCGAGGAAACGACTGGGCGAGATGTAGGCCGTGGCAGTATCAAGCGCGTCCGCGACATGTTGTTGGCGGATCGCGAACTGCTGCCTGCTATGGTCGGGATAGCATTTCTGACATTTGGTGGGGGACGGGCCGGCGCATAGCATCTGCGAGGGCCTGGTCACGAGTTGACCGTGATTGTGGCAGATCGCGAGATATTCGTGAAAGGTGAAGACCACCCGGATCCCGGCAGCCGCCACTTCCGCCAAAGCGCCGACGCCGACGTGCAGGAAGTGGTGTGCGTTCAATACGGATACGTGCTGCTCCCGCAGCAGGCGCACAAGCGACATTCGCACGTGCGGTGACGCGATGTGGTAGAAGTGATCGTAGAACTCGCTCCGGACGGGCAGCGCAAATTCATTGGGGCCTAGGCTGACCTGATCGAGTTGCGCTTCCTCACAGGCGGCGATGAAGATCGCGTCATGTCCCAAGGTGCGCAAGCCGCGGAACAACGCATAAGCAGCGATCTCCGCGCCACCAGAGGTGAGCGACGGGTGCGTATGGCTGTAGATGGCGATCCGCCCCATGCCATCGGTGCTCCGGTCGCAGTCGCTATCCGTGAACACGTTGAACCGCCTCGTTGATCTTGCGCGTGAACGGCGTGGTAGGTGAGGGGTGCAGGAGCGATGCCGCACCCTTGATGACGGGCGCAGGGCCGTGTTGCGGTGGCAGCCGGATGCCGCCGATCTGCGGCACGGCTGACCCGCTGATCCGCCGCCACGTCGACAGATCCGCCACGAATGCATCGAAGTCGGGCGCAGGCGAGGGGCCGCCCGCAGGATCTTCGGTTGCGAACAGCGCCAGGCTTGCCGTCTCGTCAGCGAAGGCCCGCCACCCCGTTCTGGTCAACGAGACATGGCTTGCGACCCAGCCGACCCGTTCCAACGAAAGTGCAGTGGCGATTGTGTCGATAGCGTCGGAGGTGGGCGCTGCCGTCAGCGTGAAAAACAGGCTGCATTGCCGTGCGCATGCCTTTTGAAGTTGCGCGAACAAAGTCAGCACCAGACCGCGGTGGTCGTCCGATCGGGCGATGAACGCGATGCCCCAATCCTCCGGCAGGCTCGCTGCACAGCTGTTTACCCGATCGAACAACAGGAAGATGTCTGCCGCTGTTGTCGGAATGGCCAGCAGGATCGCGGCGCGGGAGGGATGACCGTGATGCTGGATCAGCTCACGAGCCTGCCCCTGGGCGGCGCGCGCGGCGTGATAGGCAAGATCGGGAAAGAAGCTTTCCTGTTCCACTGCGCGATAAAAGCGGGAAAGCGACTCGATGGGGGCAGTAGCGCCAAGGACGCGAACGGCATTTGGAGGGATGGTTGCCGTGCTGCTGGTGCCATCGCTCCAGCCGATCGTCAGCATCAACCGATCGAGCGCCGCTGGTTCAATCGGGCAGCGGAACAGCGAAACGTAGCCGGCGGTCTGCAAGGCGTGATCGACATTCGGGAAGATGCCTGCAAGGTCGGGCCGGTTGAACCGGCCTTGGCTTGGTGCATCGGCGTCGATCGCCTGATCGCCGACTCCCAAGCTGAAGCTGACTGCCTGTTTACTCGGGCTGAGTGCCCATCCGTTTACGAATACGCCGAACCCAGGGAGCGCCGCGGCTTCGTCCACTTGCACCCGGTCGGCCACCGGTTGTGCTTCGATCGACAGGCGATTGCCGGCGAACAGCGCCAACATCGCCGCGCGATGCCTACCGGTCGATCGGCTCAAGGTATCGCGAATGACCGGCAGGATCGCTGCGGCATCCGACAATGGCCTGTTACGGATCGATTCGAGGTGTAGGCCGCTTCCGTCCGCCAGTACGATCTGCGGCGGCAGATCAGGGTCAAGCTGCCAATCGGAATGCATCACGGCGACGAACGCCTTGGCACCGGCGGCAAGATCGGCGCGCGGGGCCAAGCTGAAGGCAATCCCGGCGGGGCAGCGCGCGGTATCGACGACAACGACCGACCGGTCCGCCACGCCATCGTCGATCATCCAGCCGACCAGCCACGTCAGTCCTGAGCGACTGGTCCAGGCTCCTTCGAGATAGCCGATCCGCAGATCGGGGCCGCCTGCTTCTATCTCCTGTGCCTTCGAGCGAGCCGCATTACGATGTCGTTCCAGCGTGGCGCTCAAACGCGTTCCATCGCTAGGCTGAGATTCTGTTTCCCGACGCATCATCTCCAGGGTCAAGGGCGGCACCTGCAGCGCGAGACGTCCTGCGCCGGCGACACGGACGCTGAGATCACCCATATATCCGCGTGCGGCAGCAGCGGCGATCGCGCTAACCGCGTCGTCATCGAACCTGAAGCCGGGTCGACATGCCACGTCAATAGAGGAGCAGACATCCAGACGATCAAGACCGGTGTGGGTTTGCGCTAGGCGCAGGGTGCCCGCCCAGAGTTCGACACTGAGGATGCGTTGCGGCTCGGCAGGATCGAACGCCCAGCCGTACACGCCTTCCGTTTCATGCAGTTGTTCAACAACGCCGCGCATCAAATCCCCGGTCTCGATCGACGCTGCAGCCTTCTAGTGGCCTGACATCCCGTTGGTGCAAACAGAACGGCGGCAGCGGTTTTGTCAACCGTGGTTTGCTAGGGACAAGGCGCGTGTGAGTGATTGAAGCGCTGGCCGTGACAATGCGCGCCATGCAGGCAGCGGCATGATGCAGCGGATGGCAGCGACCGCCATATTTGCGCCGATGCATGGTTGTTTGTCGCGGCGTATTTGCGCGAATGAAGTGGTCGGGGAAAGAGGATTCGAACCTCCGGCCCCTGCGTCCCGAACACAGTGCTCTACCAGGCTGAGCTATTCCCCGACCAGATGCCGACCGGTTGGAGCCGGTGGCAGGCGGCGGCTTATATCAGCGGAATTTTGCGCGGCAAGAGGCTAATCGCGCGATTTTCCGGTTGCGGGAAAGTGGCGGTGATCGGGGTCGCGTGAAGGTGGCGCTTTGGCATTGGCGTGCATGGTGCTAACGCGCGCGGCACTCACTCAAGCTGGCAGAATTTCGTGGCGACCGAGCTTTCCAAGATCCGTAACTTCTCGATCATTGCCCATATCGACCATGGCAAGTCGACGCTGGCCGACCGGCTGATCCAACGCACGGGGGGCCTCTCCGAGCGGGAGATGTCGGCGCAAGTGCTTGATAACATGGAGATTGAAAAGGAGCGCGGGATCACCATCAAGGCGCAGACCGTGCGCCTGGAATGGAAAGGCCATGTCCTCAATCTGATGGACACGCCGGGGCACGTCGATTTCGCCTATGAAGTGAGCCGCAGCCTCGCCGCGTGCGAGGGCGCGTTGCTGGTCGTCGACGCGGCGCAGGGCGTCGAGGCGCAGACGCTGGCGAACGTGTACCAATCGATCGAGCATGACCATGAGATCGTGCCCGTCATCAACAAGATCGACCTGCCCGCGGCCGAACCGGAAAAGGTGAAGGCCGAGATCGAGGAAGTGATCGGGCTGGACGCGAGCGGCGCGGTGCTGGCCAGCGCGAAATCGGGCATCGGCATCGAGGAAATCCTGGACGCGGTGGTCGAGCGGATACCGGCGCCCAAAGGGGACCCCGACGCGCCGCTGAAGGCGATGCTGGTCGACAGCTGGTACGACCCGTACCTGGGCGTCGTGATCCTGGTGCGGGTGATCGACGGGACGCTGAAGAAGGGCCAGCAGGTGACCTTCATGCAGGCGGGCACGCAGCATCTGGTGGACCGCGTGGGATGTTTCCGCCCCAAGATCGAGCAGCTGGCGGACCTGGGGCCGGGCGAAATCGGCTTCATCACCGCGCAGATCAAGGACGTGGCGCAGGCGCGCGTGGGCGACACGCTGACCGATGCGAAGAAGCCCGCGGCCGAGGCGCTGCCGGGGTTCAAGGAAGTGCAGCCGGTGGTATTCTGCGGGCTCTTTCCCGTCGACGCCAATGACTTCGAGAAATTGCGCGAATCGATCAGCAAGCTGCGCCTGAACGACGCGTCGTTCAGTTTCGAGATGGAGACGAGCGCGGCGCTGGGATTTGGTTTCCGCTGCGGCTTCCTGGGGCTGCTCCACCTGGAGATCATCCAGGAGCGGCTGACGCGCGAATATGACCTGGACCTGATCACCACCGCGCCGAGCGTGGTGTACGAAATCGAGCTGACGCACGACGGCGGCATGATCGAGCTGCACAACCCGGCCGACATGCCCGATCCCAACAAGATCGCAATGATCAGCGAACCGTGGATCGAGGCGACGATCTACGTCCCCGACGAATATCTCGGCAGCATCCTGAAGCTGTGTCAGGACCGCCGCGGCATCCAGAAGAACCTGACGTATGTCGGCGGGCGTGCGCAGGTGACGTACGAACTGCCGCTGAACGAAGTGGTGTTCGATTTCTATGACCGGCTGAAGAGCATCAGCCGGGGCTATGCCAGTTTCGACTATCACCAGATCGGCTATCGCGAGGGCGACCTCGTCAAGATGAGCATCCTGGTGAACAACGAGCCGGTCGATGCGCTGAGCATGATCGTCCACCGCGGCACCGCGGAGACGCGCGGGCGCGGCATGTGCGAGCGGCTGAAGGACCTGATCCCGCGCCACATGTTCAAGATCCCGATCCAGGCAGCGATCGGCGGCAAGGTGATCGCGCGCGAGACGATCGCTGCGCTGCGCAAGGACGTGACCGCGAAATGCTATGGCGGCGACGCGACGCGCAAGCGCAAGCTGCTGGAGAAGCAGAAGGAAGGCAAGAAGCGCATGCGGGAATACGGCTCGGTGAGCATCCCGCAGGAGGCGTTCATCGCGGCGTTGAGGATGGGGGACGACGCCTGAGCCTAGAGAGGTGATCGCGTAAGCGATCGCCGAGCTAGGCGAGGATCAGCGGCATCCCCGGCCGACGACCGCCCGGGCTCCCCGGGCGTGTCGATCGACGACGCGGCTTTGCCGCGGCGGGGTGGAGGTTGAGTATTTGCTCCGGCGTCTCCAGCCACTAACGATGGGCAGGGGACTAATCGCAAACGATACAGCGCCCCGAAATCAAACGGGGCCGCATGACACCGCACGAATTCCTGAAGAAGTGGCGCAATGTCGAGCTGAAGGAGCGTTCGGCGTCGCAAAGTCATTTCAACGACCTGTGCGCATTGTTAGGCGTTGAAGACCCAATATCTGCCGATCCCAAGGGCGAATGGTTCACCTTTGAAAAAGGCGCCAACAAGACCAGCGGGGGCAACGGCTGGGCTGACGTCTGGCGGCGCGAGTGCTTCGGGTGGGAATATAAGGGCCGGCACGCCAATCTCGACAAGGCCTATGCCCAGTTGCTGCAATATTCGGTCGCGCTGGAAAACCCGCCGCTGCTGATCGTATCCGACATGAACCGGATCGTGATCCGGACCAACTGGACCAACAGCGTCCAGGAAACGCACGAGATCGCGCTCGACGACCTGACCGATGGCGCGGTGCGCGACCGGCTGAAGGCAGCGTTCCTCGATCCCGAGCAGTTCAAGCCTGCCAAGTCGCGGCAAGACCTGACCGAGGAGACCGCGCGCGAATTCGCCGGGATCGCGCAGCGGCTGCGCGATCGGGGCCACGAGCCGCACCGCGTGGCACATTTCGTCAACCAGCTCGTCTTCTGCATGTTCGCGGAGGATGTCGGGCTGCTGCCCGACAATCTGTTCACCAAGATGCTGACCGCCAGCCGGGTGCGGCCCGAACGCTTCGAGGGCAATGCCGCCAAGCTGTTCGGCGCGATGGCCGAAGGTGGCGACATCGATTTCACGCCGATCGACTGGTTCAACGGCGGGCTGTTTGCGGACAACAGCGCGCTGCCGGTCAGCAGCGAGGATATCGAGCAACTGCTCAGCGCCGCGCGGCGCGACTGGAGCCAGATCGATCCATCGATCCTCGGCACGCTGTTCGAGCGCGGGCTCGATCCCGCCAAGCGCAGCCAGTTGGGCGCGCATTACACCGATCGTGACAAGATCATGATGATCGTGCGCCCGGTTATCATCGAGCCGTTGGAAGCCGAATGGGCCGAAACTCGTGAGAAGATCGCCTTGGCGATGGATAAGGTTGCCGAGGCGAAGGCTCGCGTGCCGAAGACTCAGAGCGAGGCGCGGAAGGTCTTTGCCGCTGCGAGACGCGCTGAAGAGGCGGCGTACCGCGAAGCACAAAAGCTGCGGAATGAGTTTCTCGTCAGGCTAAAGGAGTTCCGTGTTCTCGATCCCGCCTGTGGGTCAGGCAATTTTCTCTATGTCGCGCTGAAAGCGCTCAAGGATATTGAGCATCGCGTCAACATCGACGCTGAAACGCTTGGCTTAGACAAGGCCACGCCAGCCGTCGGGCCCGAGAACGTACTGGGGATCGAACTCAATCCCTATGCGGCGGAGCTGGCGCGCGTCTCGGTGTGGATCGGCGAGATCCAGTGGATGCGGCGTAATGGCTTCAATGCGGCGAAGAACCCGATCCTGCGGCCGTTGGATACCATCGAGTGCCGGGATGCGGTGCTGAACGAGGATGGGAGTGAGGCGCTTTGGCCCGTAGCCACCGCCATCATCGGGAATCCGCCGTTCCTCGGGGCTAAGATGATGAAGCGGTCCCTCGGCGTCCCCGAGACCGACGCGCTTCGTAAGACGTTCGCTGGCCGTTTGCCGGGGTTCACGGACCTCGTGTGCTATTGGTTCGAAAAGGCCAGAGCTCAGATCGCTGATGGGTCAGCCAAGAGGGTCGGATTCGTCGCAACTAACTCGATAGCGAAGAACACCAATTTACCTGTGCTTTATCGGATAAGTGAGACCGCGACCATCTTCGCGGCATGGCCCGATGAGGCGTGGGTAGTAGACGGCGCGGCAGTGCGCGTGGCGCTGGTTTGTTTTCAAAGCCCGACGGAACCAACCCCGCTCATCATGGTCAACGACCTTCCCGTTGCGCACATCAATCCGGACCTGACAACCGGCCTCAATGTCTCCGCGTTGCCAGCGCTCACCGAGAATCGCGGTGTAGGCTTTGTCGGTGTTCAGAAAAGCGGCCCGTTTGACGTTCCGGGCAGCGTAGCCAGAGAGTGGCTGCTCAAGCCTCAAAATCCTAATGGCCGCCCCAACTCGGATGTTCTTAGACCCACTTGGAACGGGCGGGACATAACGACGTCACGGCGAGACATTTGGTTCATCGACTTTCCTCGCGGCCTTACAGAAAGCGAGGCTTCCTTGTGGGAAGCTCCTTTCGAGTATCTGAGGCACGCACCGTACGATCCGGACGACCCTTCGTCGCCGATCCTCTCTGAAGTTCGCTCCACCGCTCGTGATGTTCACCCGAGAAGAGAGTGGTGGACTACCTATTGGCCCAGGCCGGAGGTGCGATCCCATCTGCTTCAGCTTGAACGCTATATCGCTACGCCGATGACATCAGAACACCGCATTTTCCTGTGGCTTCGGCTGCCGACATTGCCTGACAATAATCTGGTGATCTTGGCTCGCGACGATGACGCGCACTTTGGTATCCTACACTCCATGGTTCACGAAGCATGGAGCACACGGATCGGGAACAAGATGGGTGCTGGCAATCAACGCCGCTACAATCGTGAAGCCATTTACGATACGTTCCCCTTCCCCGAAGGTCTCACCCCGAACATCCCCGCCACCGACTATGCCGATGATCCGCGCGCGCAGGCGATCGCCGCTGCGGCAGCGCGGCTTAACGAGCTGCGCGAGAACTGGCTCAATCCCGCCGATCTGGTGGTGCGCGAGCCCGAGGTCGTGCCCGGCTATCCCGACCGCATCCTGCCCAGGGACGAAGCGGCGGCAAAGGAATTGAAGAAGCGCACGCTCACCAACCTCTACAATGCCCCCCCGCAATGGCTGGCGAACGCGCATGCCGCGCTCGATGAAGCGGTGGCCGACGCCTATGGCTGGGGCGAGGACTGGCGCGCCGGGCGGCTGGACGACGACGAAATCCTCGCTCGCCTGTTCGCGCTCAATCAGGAACGTGCGGCCAAGCAGAAGAAGTGATGGCTCAAGCGCCCGCCGCGGCAAAGCCGCGTCGTCGATCGACACGCCCGGCCCACCGGGCGGTCGTCGGCCGGGGCCGCTTCCGCGACGGTTGCTAGGCGTTGCCTAGCTCCTTGAAGCGGCCTTGAACGCCGCCCACTTTTCCTCGCTCGCGCTCGCCTCCCACACCGCCTGCGACTCCGCGATCCGCCGCTGCGCCTCGGCGCGCGCGTGCTGGCGTTCGCGCGCCGTATCCCCCTGCTGGTTCATGGTGGAATAGGGAAGGAACTCGCGCAGATCGATGGGCGGGCGGGGTGGCTCGCCGGCGGCTTCCCAGATCTCGCGGCGCATGTCGTCCAGGATGCGGGTGAGCGGGCCGCAGTTGATCTGGCGGTTGTACATGGATTCGTCGCTGTTCTCGATGGTGTGCATGTCGATGATGTCCATGCGCTTGCCGCAGCCTTCGAGGATCAGCTCGAAGAAGTTGAGCTGGCGCAGGTAGAAATCGGCGGCGGCCCAATCGCCGGCGAGGCGCTCGCGGCGCTCGGACTGCACCTTGATCTGATAGGTGCGCATGAGGTGGACGAGAAATTCCTCGTTGCTCTGCTTGGCAGCCTCCGCCTCGGCGAAGGCGCGGCGGGCGGCGGCTTCCTCGCGCTCGCGGCAGACGGGGCATTGCTTGGCCGCCTCGCGCGCGATCGTCTCGGGATGCCGGGTGCCGGGGGCAAGCGCGGGGGTGTTGTAGCGATCGGGCTGGTGGTGCTTCAGCATGAACATCAGCAGGCGATCATTGTACCAGCGGCGCTCGCCGACCTGCTCGCCCTTGTGGAAGACGGGGATGGGGACGCCCTCCACCGCGCGCTCCATGGCGATATCGGTGAGGCGCTGGACGCCGCTGGCGAGCGCGGCCTCCCACGCGGCGCGGAAGCTGTCGGCGCCCGGCTGTCGCCGCATGTGATAGGCGCCCTCCGTCGTCTTGCCGATGCGGCGGGCGGCGGCCTTTACCGATCCGGTTTCGGCGAGCGCGTGGATGAAGCCGCGCTGCCGCTCCGCCGTCCAGCCATCGTGGCGGTAGCGGCGGGGGACGGGGGTGAAGGCGAGCGGGTCGGCGGGCGCGGGCGCGTCGGGGGAACCGGGGGGCGGGGGAAGGGCTGGCTGCATGTCGCGGAACGTAGCGCGAACATGCAGATGTAGGACAGCCCGTGCGGTGGGGGCGGCGGGAGGGCCGGTCAGCCCTCCAGCGATACCTCCGCGCTCATCAGCTTCGGGAAGAAGCCCTCATGCGCCGCACGCAGTGTGTCGAGCGTGACGACATCGTCGCGGTCGGGCCGCTCGAAGATCAGGCGCTTGCCGCCGGTGCGGCCCATCGGCTCCGCCTCGACGCCGGCCTCGAGCGCGGCCTGGAGGAAATCGGCCAGCGCGTGATCGTGGACGGTGACGATGTAGACGCCCTGATCCTCGCCGAAGAAGGAATGCGCGCAGTCGAACGGCTGCTTGCGGTCGATCATCGCGCCGATGTTACCGGCGAGCGCCATCTCCGCGAGCGTGACGGCGATGCCGCCGTCGGAGACGTCGTGGACGGCGGAGAGCTGACCCAGGTCAATCGCGTGGCGGATGAGGTCGCCGGTCGCCTTCTCCTGCGCGAGATCGACGCGGGGCGGGGGGCCTTCCTCGCGGCCGTGGACCTCGCGCAGCCAGAGCGACTGGCCGAGATCGCCGCGGCGGGTGCCGACCGCGAGGATGACGTCGCCCGCGCCTTTGAAGGCGATGGTCGCGCTCTTGGTCCAGTCCTGCATCAGGCCGACGCCGCCGATGGCGGGGGTGGGGAGGATCGCCGAACCGCCGCCGGTCGCCTTCGATTCATTGTAGAGCGAGACGTTGCCGGAGACGATCGGGTAGTCGAGCGCGCGGCACGCCTGCGCCATGCCATCGAGGCAGCCGACGATCTGGCCCATGATCTCCGGGCGCTGCGGGTTGGCGAAGTTGAGGCAGTTGGTGATGGCGAGCGGCTTCGCGCCGACCGCGGTGAGGTTGCGCCAGGTCTCCGCGACGGCCTGTTTCCCGCCCTCGACCGGATCGGCGTAGCAATAGCGCGGGGTGCAATCGGTGGTGATCGCCAGCGCCTTGTCGGTGCCGTGGACGCGCACCACCGCGGCGTCGCCGCCCGGGCGCTGCAACGTGTCGGCGCCGACCATGTGGTCGTACTGCTCCCAGATCCAGCGGCGGCTGGCGATGTCGGGCGAGCCCATCAGCGTGACGAGATCGGCGGCGATGTCCTTGCACTCGGGCACGTTGACCAGCGCCTTGGCGGGCGGGGTGGGGACGTGCGGGCGATCGTAGAGCGGGGCCTCGTCAGCGAGCGGGGCGAGCGGGATGTCGCAGACGGTGTCGCCCTTCCACTTCAGCACCATGCGGCCCGTATCGGTGACGTGGCCGATGACCGCGAAATCGAGCTCCCACTTGCGGAAGATCGCCTCGGCAAAGGCCTCGCGGCCCGGCTTCAGCACCATCAGCATGCGCTCCTGCGATTCGGAGAGCATCATTTCGTAGGGCGTCATGCCCTCTTCGCGCTGCGGCACGTCGTCCATGATCAGCTCGATCCCGACGCCGCCCTTGGACGCCATCTCGACGCTGGAGGAGGTGAGGCCGGCGGCGCCCATGTCCTGGATCGCGACGATCGCGTCGGAGGCCATCAGCTCGAGGCAGGCCTCGATCAGCAGCTTTTCGGTGAAGGGATCGCCGACCTGCACCGTCGGGCGCTTCTCCTCGGCGTCCTCGCCGAAGTCTGCGGAGGCCATGGTGGCGCCGTGAATGCCGTCGCGGCCGGTCTTGGAGCCGACATAAACGATCGGATTGCCGATGCCGCTGGCGGCCGAATAGAAGATCTTGTCCTGGTCAGCGACGCCGACCGTCATAGCGTTGACGAGGATGTTGCCGTCGTACGCCGGGTGGAAGTTTACCTCGCCGCCAACGGTGGGTACGCCGACGCAATTGCCATAGCCGCCGATGCCATGGACCACGCCGGAGATGAGGTGGCGCATCTTGGGGTGATCGGGCCGGCCGAAGCGCAGCGCGTTCATGTTCGCCACCGGGCGCGCGCCCATGGTGAACACGTCGCGCAGGATGCCGCCGACGCCCGTCGCCGCGCCCTGATAGGGCTCGATGTACGAGGGGTGGTTGTGCGATTCCATCTTGAAGATGGCGGCCTGGCCATCGCCGATATCGATGACGCCGGCATTCTCGCCGGGGCCGCAGATGACCCAGGGAGCCTCAGTGGGCAGCTTCTTCAGGTGGATGCGCGAGGATTTGTAGGAGCAATGCTCCGACCACATCACCGAGAAGATGCCGAGTTCGACCAAATTCGGCTCGCGGCCGAGCGCGTTGAGCACGCGATCATATTCCTCGGGACTAAGGCCGTGTTCGGCGACGACTTCTGGCGTGATAGCGGTCATGCGCGCGCGATAGCGTCGGTGGCGGCCGGTGTCACCACACCGACCGCCACCTCGTCGATCAAAGAACGAAGGCGAGCGCCGACGGATCGGCCATGTCGAGCAGCAGGATGCCGAAATCGGCCATCTTGTCGCCGTCGACATCGGCGGTGATCATCGTGCTGCCGTTGATCACCGTGGCGCGAAGTTCGCCCGCGGTGCCGCTGAACGCCGTCGCGCCAACAAAGGTGAACGCCTGATCGCCGTCGAGCGTGGCATCGCCATCGATCGAGGCGAGGCGGATGGTGTCGCCGGCGGTAAAATCGAGGATGCGGTCGGCGGTGGCGATCGTCGCGCCGCTGTCGAGCAGATTGTCAAAATCGAACACGTCATTGCCGGCGCCGCCGGTCAGGCGATCGCGCCCAGCGCCGCCGTTGATCCAATCCGCGCCGACGCCGCCGACGATCACGTCGTCGCCAGCACCGCCCCAGACCGACGCGCCGACGCTGCCGGTATCGCGATAGATATCGTTGCCGTCGCCGAGCAGCACCTGCCCCGTGATCGTGCCGGCATTGCGCACCACATCATCGCCGCCACCTAGATCGAGCGCGACCGTTGCGCCGGTGGCGATGGTGCCGCGGTTCACCACGGTGTCGTTGAAGTCGCCGATGAGGCGCACGCCATAGCCGAGATCGGCGGAAATGGTGCCGTCGTTCACGACCAGGGTTTCGGCGTAGGCGACGTTGCGATCGCCGTCGTCGATCAGGATGCCGTTGCTCTGGCCGTAGATCACGCCGCCGGCGAGATTGTTGATGACGCCGCCGCCCGCCGCCACGCCGTCCGCGAAATTCTCGACCAGGTCCGCACCAAGGCCCTCGATGGTGCCGCTGTTGCGGATGAGGACGAGGTAATCGACGTCGACACCGTCGCCATCACCGTCTCCGAAGCCGTCATAGCGGCCGCTGATCAGGCCATTGTTGATGACGGTGACATAGCCATCGTTATCGGCGGCAGTGGTATCGTAATTGATGCCCGAGCCGTTGCGGCCGATGATCACACCGCCCTCGGCATTGCTGATCCGCGCTTCGTTCGCGCCGGTGATGCCGTGCTTGCCGCCCTCGATATGGCCGGTCGCGAGGTTCACCACCGCGCCGGCGACGCCGCCCTTCTTGGGCTGAAAATCGATCGCGTCGCCGCCGGAAGATTGGCCCTCCAGCGTACCGGCGAGGATCGTGCCGCCGTTGATCACGGTGATCGCGGTCTTCGCGTCGTGACCGGGGCGCAGGACATCCGAATCGCCGTTGTTGGTGATCAGGCCGCCTTCGAGATTGCGAACGGTGATCGTGCTGGCGCGCAGGTTACGCATCGCCACCGCATGGTCGTCTCCGCCGGTGATCGTGCCGTAGTTGGTGAACAGCACGTCGCCCGTGGTGCCATCAGTGGACGACAACTCAACCGCGACCGCATCGCCTGAGATGCTGCCGCGATTGGTGAAGCGAAGGTCAAGCATCCCTGAGAAGGTGCCGACGACCGCGGGATCATTGCCGCCGGTGACAGAGACGATCCCGTCGTTGCGGAAGATGGCGTCGCCGCCGGTGATCCGTACGGCCGTGCCGCCATCGGTGCGCGCGATCGTGCCGCCGGTGCGGATCCACAAGGCATCGCCGGCACCGACGATCGTTTCCGAGCCAATCGTTTCGCCGTCGCGAACCCTGATGCGTGCCATGCCTTTTTCTCCTCCCGAGCGCGGATGCGCGCCGCTACGTAGCGATTAAGCAGGAGGCGTGACGGTCAGGCGACGCGGCGGTGACGCTTTCGTTTCAAACGGTCGATCAGTCGGCGCCGTTTGGCGAGCGGCTCGAACATCTCGTCCGGCCCTTCGGGATCGAGAACCTTGTTGTCGGCGAGCCATTCCTCGACGCCGTTCAGATCGGGCACCTCATAGGGCACCAGCGTCTTGCCCTCACCGCGGAGGGATTCGATCGCACCGATCAGGCCGTGTTCGGCAATCGCTTTCGTGACGACGTCGGGCTCGACCGCGAGGTGCTCGGCGATCAGATCGTCGCGGATCGCGGCGATCCGGGCGCTCTCGTCGGGGCTGCCCTGCTCGATCGTCACATCGCATTCGGTGTCGAGACGCAGCGACCGATTGTTGAAGTTGGACGAGCCGATGCGGATCACGTCGTCGTCGATCACCAGCACCTTGGCGTGGACATAGATCGACGTGCCGCCGGCGGTGTAGGGGTGATACATGCGCAGCCGATCATGCGTGTCGCGCTGCTTGAGCGCCTGGAACAGCCGGGCGCGCGCCGTGTCCATGGCGATCGGCTCGAGCCAGCCCTGCGCGGTCACCGGGTTGATGATGACGATCTCGGGGCCTTCCGGCTCGTCCAGTCGGCGCGCGATCGCCTCCGCCACGCGGCGCGAGGCGAAATACTGGCTTTCGGCGTAGATGTGCCGCTTCGCGCGGGCGATCAGCGCGAGATACAGATGCTCGATCTCGCGCAGCGACTGCTGATTGCCATGCTCCGGCTGCGAGCGGGAGATCGCGACATCGATGTCGGTGAAGTCAGGCTTCAAATCGGTCGGCCAGCAGTCGCTGCGCGCGTCGGGCGGGGAGATGGGGGCGCCGCCGGCGATTTCCCAGCGCGCCCGGCACAGCTTGCCCAAAGCGGCGGCGACCGGCCCCTGCAGCGCGGTGGTGGCATCGTGCCAAGGCTTGTTCTTCCACCCGCTGGGCGACTTGCGGTGCGGATCGTCATCCTTGTGCGCGCGGGTGTCCCAGCGCTCGTCCGTCATGTCGATGCCGCCGCAGAAGGCGAAGCAATCGTCGATCACGACGATTTTCTGATGCTGCGACGCGCCGATCGGATGATGGCCATCGAGCAACAGATGGATCCGCTTGCGCAGGAAGCGCCATTTGGTGAGCGTCAGCAGCGTCCGGCCGCGAAACAGCGTCTTGAACGCGCCCTTGTCCCAGCGAAGGATATAGACGTTGAGATCGGGGCGACGCTTGACGAGCCAGGAGATGAACTCGCCAACCTCGGTGGGAACGCCGGGCGGCTCGTTCTTCCAGGCCAGACGGATGCGGGCGTCGAAGTCCCACCCGACGAGCAGGATCTGCTTTTCGGCCTTCATCATCGCCTGGCGGGCGAGGCCGAAGTAGGAATCGGCGTCGATCACCACGCTTGCGCGGTTCGCGCGCTCGACGCGCCAGCGGGCGTTTTCGGGCAGGCTCACAGGATCGAGCGGACGCGTTCGGGCGGGCGGGCCAGCACGACGCCCTTGTCCGTCTCGACCAGCGGGCGCTCTATCGTGGCGGGATCGGCGGCCATGATGTCGAGCGCCTCGTCATCGGTCGAGGCGCGGGGTGCGTCCTTGCGCATGGCGTCGCGCGGGGCGAGGCCGGCGCGGGCATAGAGGCGGGCCAGTTCGTCGCGGGTGGGCGGCGTCTCGAGATAGCGGATGATCGTGACGTCGGCGCCGGCCTCTTCAAGCAACGCGAGCGCCTCGCGCGACTTGGAACAGCGCGGGTTGTGCCAGATGGTAGCCTTCAATGTCGCGCCCCTTGTTGGTGTTCGGCTGCCCTTTGCACCGGATTGTGAAGGCACAACGTCCAGATTGTTCTGCCTTTCCGATCGAATCGGAGCCCGATCGCCAGCCTTCCCTGTTCGGGAAGGCATGGCGATCGGGTTCCGCTACAACGCCGAGAGGCAGACTGTCGTCACTCCTGACGCGCCAGCCACTCCTCCAGCCACTTGATCGTGTAATCGCCCTGCTGGAACTCGGGATCGTCCAGCAACGCCTGGTGCAGCGGGATGGTGGTCTTCATCCCCTCGATCACGAACTCCTCCAGCGCGCGGCGCAGACGGCGCAGCGCGCCCTGCCGCGTGGTGCCATAGACGATCAGCTTGGCGATCATGCTGTCGTAATAGGGCGGCACCTTATAGCCGGCGTAGAGCCCCGAATCGACGCGCACATGCATGCCGCCGGGCGCGTGATATTGCTTCACGAGACCGGGCGAGGGCGCGAAGGTGCGCGGATCCTCGGCATTGATGCGGCATTCGATGGCGTGGCCGCGGAAGACGACGTCCTCCTGGCGGAGCGTCAGCGGATGGCCTTCGGCGATGCGGATCTGCTCGCGGACGAGATCGAGGCCGGTGATCGCCTCGGTCACGGGATGCTCCACCTGCAGCCGGGTGTTCATCTCAATGAAGTAGAACTCGCCGTCTTCCCACAGGAACTCGATCGTGCCCGCGCCGCGATAGCCCATGTCGGCCATCGCCTTCGCGACGATGCCGCCCATCCGCTCGCGCTCCTCGGGCGTGATGATCGGGGAGGGGGCCTCCTCCAGCACCTTCTGGTGACGCCGCTGGAGCGAGCAATCGCGCTCGCCGAGGTGGATGGCATTGCCGTTGCCGTCGCCGAACACCTGGAATTCGATGTGCCGCGGATTGCCGAGGTACTTTTCCATGTAGACGGTGGCGTCGCCGAAGGCGGCCTTCGCCTCGCTGCCGGCCTGCGCCATCAGCGTGTCCATCTCGTCCTCGCTCGGCACGACCTTCATGCCGCGCCCGCCGCCGCCCGACGCGGCCTTGATCAGCACGGGATAGCCGATGTCGCGCGCGAGGCGCTTGGCCTCCGCCGAATCGGTCAGTGCGCCGTCCGAGCCGGGGACGAGCGGCAGGCCGAGCGCGCCGGCAGTGCGTTTCGCCTCCACCTTGTCGCCCATGGTGCGGATATGCTCGGGCTTCGGACCGACGAAGATCAGCCCGTGCGCCTCGACGATCTCGGCGAACTTGGCGTTCTCGCTGAGAAAGCCGTAACCCGGGTGGATCGCGTCGGCGCCGGACACCTCGGCGGCGGAGATGATGTTGGCGATGTTGAGGTAGCTCTCGGTCGCCGACGGCGGGCCGATGCAGATCGCCTGATCGGCGAGGCGGACATGCATCGCATCGGCATCGGCCGTGGAGTGAACCGCCACCGTCTTGATGCCCATTTCGTGGCACGCGCGGTGGATCCGCAGCGCGATCTCGCCGCGATTGGCGATCAGGAGTTTCTTGATCTCGGGCATGTTACTCGACGACCACCAGCGGCTGGTCGAACTCGACCGGCTGGCCATTCTCGATCAGCACCGCCTTCACTGTGCCGGCGTTGGGCGCGGTGATCGGGTTCATGACCTTCATCGCCTCGACGATCAGCAGCGTGTCGCCGGCCTGCACCTGCTTGCCTACGGTGGCGAACGGCGCGGCGCCCGGCTCTGCGGAGAGGTAAGCGGTGCCGACCATCGGCGAGCGCACGGCGTTGGCGTGCGACACTTCGGCCGCGGGCTGCTCGCTCGGCAGCGACGCCACCGCGGTAGGCGCCGACGCGGTCGGGGCTGGCGGCGGGGGCGCGTGATAGACGGCCGGTGCGGCAGCCGCGGCGGCTTTGCGCGCCACGCGGATGCGGCGATCGCCGTCCTCGACCTCGATTTCGGTGAGCTGCGTGGTATCAAGCAGCTCGGCGAGCTGGCGGACGAGATCGACGTCGACCTTCATCGCTCCGTTTTCCTTTTCGGCCATGTGTGACCCTTTCCCCTGTAACAGGGCGCGCGCTGTGTCAGAACCGCGCCGCCGCTTCAAGCGCGAGCAGGTACGACAGCGCGCCGAACCCCGCGATAGTTCCACGTGCGGCACGACCCACATAGGAGATATGGCGAAATTCTTCGCGGGTGTGCGGATTGGAAAGATGCACCTCGATCACCGGGGTGCGGACGGCCTTGATCGCGTCGTGCAGCGCGATCGAGGTGTGGGTGAAGGCGCCCGCGTTCAGGATCGCGGCCTTCGCACCCTCCGCCTGCGCCTCGTGCAGCCAATCGACCAGATGCCCCTCGTGGTTGGACTGGCGCATGTCGATCTGGTGGCCCAGTTCGCGGGCGCGATCCTCCAGCTGACCGGCGATGTCGTCCAGCGTGTCATGACCGTAGATCTCCGGCTCGCGCGTGCCGAGCAGGTTCAGGTTCGGGCCGTTCAGGACATAGATGAGGGACAAGGCGGGCTCCTTCCTTGAACGGCCTGTGCGCCAAGCCTAGGTGGATGGCAAATCTTGCCGGCTCGCCAAAGGATATCATGCCCCACACCGACGGAACCGTATCGATCACCGTGAACGGCGCGCATCGCCGTGTCGCCGCCGGGCTGACGCTGGCGCAGCTCGCGACCGAGCTTGGGCTGGTGCCCGAGAAGGTGGCGGTGGAGCGCAACCTTGAGGTGGTGCCGCGCTCCACGCTGGCCGACGTCACGGTCGAGGATGGCGACGACCTGGAGATCGTGCACTTCGTCGGCGGCGGCGATCATGCGGGCGCGGTCGATGCCGATACCTGGACGGTGGCGGGCAAGACGTTCCGCTCGCGCCTGATCGTCGGCACGGGCAAGTACAAGGACTTCGCGCAGAACGCCGCGGCGCTGGAGGCATCGGGGGCGGAGATCGTCACGGTCGCGGTGCGCCGCGTCAACGTATCCGATCCGAACGCGCCGATGCTGACCGACTTCATCGATCCCAAGCGCTTTACCTATCTGCCCAATACGGCCGGGTGCTTCACCGCGGACGAGGCAATCCGCACGCTGCGGCTGGCGCGCGAAGCGGGCGGCTGGGATCTCGTGAAGCTGGAGGTGCTGGGCGAGGCGCGCACGCTCTATCCCGACATGCGCGAGACGCTGAAGGCGACTGAGGTCCTGGTGAAGGAGGGCTTCAAGCCGATGGTCTATTGCGTCGACGATCCGATCGCCGCGAAGCAGCTGGAAGAGGCGGGCGCGGTGGCGATCATGCCGCTGGGCGCGCCGATCGGATCGGGGTTGGGCATCCAGAACCGCGTCACCATTCGTCTTATCGTGGAGGGCGCCAAGGTGCCGGTGCTGGTCGACGCCGGCGTCGGTACGGCGAGCGATGCGACGGTGGCGTTGGAGCTGGGCTGCGACGGCATCCTGATGAACACCGCCATCGCCGAAGCAAAGGATCCGGTGATGATGGCGGCGGCGATGAAGGCCGCGGTCGAGGCGGGGCGTCTGTCGTATCGCGCGGGCCGAATGGGCATTCGTCGCTATGCCGACCCTTCGTCGCCGCTGGCGGGGCTTATCTGAGAGAACTGACGGGGCGCCGGTCCTTACCCCAATCGTGCTGAGCATGTCGAAGCACGTGCTGCGGGCGCCGCGCCTTGTCACACGCACTTCGACAAGCTCAGTGCGAACGGGTCGGGAGCGCTCCGCTCAGCTGCGCTCGCCGCTCGGCTTCCAGGTGACGACGCGATAGACATAGGCGAGCACGATCAACACCGTCGTTGCGACCGCGAACGGGCCGACATAGCGATCAAGCTGATCGAAATGCGAGCCGAGCAGCAGCCCGGCCGCGGCCAGCATCGTGTTCCAGATCGCGCTGCCGACGAAGGTGAACAGCAAGAACTTCCACAAGGGCATCTTCGCCATGCCCGCCGGCAGCGAGATGACGGTGCGGAACGTCGGCAGGAAGCGAAACACGAAGATCACCCATTGACCGTGCTTGTGGAAGAAGCGGTCGAGCCGGACGACGTCGTCCCAGTCCATCGTCAGCCAGCGCTGGTGCCGCTCCACGAAGGGGCGGAAGCGCGCGACGCCCATGCGGCGGCCGATCTCGTACCAGAACAGGTTGCCGACGGTGGTGCCGGCGGTGCCCCACAGGATCAGCGGCACCAATGCCATGTGACCCCGCGCCGCCGCCATGCCGCCAAGGCCCATGATGACTTCCGATGGGATCGGCGGAACGATATTCTCCAGCGCCATCAGCAGGAAAATGCCGAGATAGCCGCCGCGGGCGATCCATTCGATGATGAAGTCGGTCATGCAATCTCGAAGGACGGTTTCGGGACTACGCGCTTCGACAGGCTGAGCGTGAACGGGTCAGTGGCTGCGACACCACCCTCGTTCGTGCCGAGCCTGTCGAAGCACGTGCCGTGGAAGCGAACAAACCTGGGTTAACGTTCCGCTATGCGGCTTTCGATGGCGTCCCAGATCATGCCCGCGACATCGGTGCCGTCGAACCGCTCGATCGCGACGATGCCGGTCGGCGAGGTGACGTTGATCTCCGTCAGCCATTCGCCGGCGATCACGTCAATGCCGACGAAGATCAGCCCGCGCCGCTTCAGCTCGGGGCCGAGCGCGTCGCAGATTTCGCGCTCGCGCGGGGTGAGTTCAGTCTTTTCCGCCGAGCCGCCGACCGCGAGGTTGCTGCGGAATTCGCCTTCGCCAGGCAGCCGATTGATCGCGCCGGCGACCTCGCCATCGACCAGCACGATGCGCTTGTCGCCCTTTGCGACGCCGGGGAGGAACGCCTGCACCATGTGCGGCTCGCGCCAGGTCTGGTTGAAGACTTCCATCAGCGCCGACAGGTTCTCGCCCTCCGCGCCGACGCGGAAAATCGCCTTGCCGCCATTGCCGTGCAGCGGCTTCACCACGATCGCGCCATGCTGCTTCAGGAACGCGCGTGCCTCGTCGAGCGAGCGGGTGACGAGGGTGGGCGGCATGAAGCGCGCATAATCGAGGACGAACACCTTTTCTGGTGCGTTGCGCACGCTGGCGGGATCGTTGACTACCAGCGTCCGGTCGGCGATCCGCTCCAGCAGGTGGGTGGCGGTAATGTAGCCGAGGTCGAACGGCGGATCCTGCCGCATCAGCACCACGTCCGCTTCTGCGCCGAGATCGAGGCTGACCGGATCGCCGGCGGTGAAATGGTCTCCGACGACGCGCTGCACGGTGACGGGCCGCGCCTGCGTCCACAGGCGGCCGTCCGACCAGTTCAGATCCTCCGCACGATAATGGAACAGCCGGTGGCCGCGCTTCTGCGCCGCGAGCATCAGCGCGAAGCTCGAGTCGCCGGTAATGTTGATCGATTCGAGCGGGTCCATTTGGACGGCGACGGTCAGGGCCAAGTGTTCCTCCACACAAAATCGACACGGGGTGCGTGGCGGGAGGTAGGCGCGGGCCGCGCGATTGTCACCCGATCCAGGCATTCTCGATATGGCGCGGCGGCGTGCCGGGGGCGAGCAGGATCACGTCGACGCGAATGTCCTCACCGGCGGTGGCATAGCGGCTCATCAGATATTCCGCGGCGGCAGCGACGCGAGCGAGGCGGCGCTGATCGATGGCGAAATCGAGTTCGGCCGCAGCGGCACGGGTTTTTACTTCGACAAAGGCGACGAGGTTACCCTTGCGCGCCACCAGATCGACCTCGCCCACGGGCGTGCGCACCCGGTGATCGAGGATCGACCAGCCCTTCAGCCGCAGCCACCAGCCCGCCAGCCGCTCGCCGCGGCGCCCCGCCGCCTCTGCGATGCGGCGCGTGGCGGCGCTGCGTTGGGGGTGGGGGCGGCGCATGGCGCCACTGTGCCCGCTACAGCATGGCGCGCAAGGGGCTGCCTATCAGCGCGCTCAGCCGAGCAGGCGGCTGCCGCCCAGGACCGATTCGACCAATGGATCACGGGCAAGCGAGGGGGTGGCGCGGATCGTCGCCTCCTCGCGCCCGATCGCGCGCCACAAGCCGCGGGCGGCCTGTTGCGTCACGGCACGCTGTATGCCGGAAACGTTGATGCCGGTCGCCGCCCCCAGCACCGGACCGAGGATCGAATTGCCATCGAACTGGCGCAGCGCGCCGCCGATCTCGGGCAGCATGGCATCGATGATGCGATCACCGATCGAGCGTTCGAGATAGGTGGTCGCCGCGGTCGGGCCGCCGCGGACGATGCCGAGTGCATCGGCAAAGGTGAGCGAGCGGATCGAATCGAAGATCAGCGGCGCGGCACGATCCGCCGCCTCGCCCGCCGCCCGGTTGATCAGCAACGATAGTTGCTGCTGAACGGGCGCGGATCGGAGAAGGGCGCCGAGCACCGCCGCCGAGCGATCGTCCGGCGCCGAGGGGAAGCTGAGCCGCGCCTCGGGATCGTTGAGAAAGCCGTTGTCGGCGACCAGCCGCGTCAGCGCGCGCTGGCTGGAGATGGCGAGCAGGCGGCGCAGCGCCTCGGTAACGCCGCCGTCGAGCCCCGTAGTAGCGCAGGCCGGCACCAGGAGCAGTGGCATGGCGACACCGACGCCGAGCAGCAGCGATCTGCGGGAGGGATTGTTCATGGCGTGCGTCTCCGATTTCAGCCGCGCGCTCCTGCCGGCAATTCGTCTAACGCTCGCTGAACGGAGCACACGGGAAAAGGATCACGCTTGCTTCAGCGCCAGCGCACGGGCGTAGAGCGCCTTGCGATCGACGCCGAGCCGCTTGGCGACCTCACCTGCGGCCTTGGCGGCGGGAAGGCGGGTGAGCGCCTCGGCCAGCGCGGCGTCGGCGTCTTCCGCGCTGGCGGGCGGCGCCTCGCCGGGCGGGGCCACGACGATCACGATTTCGCCCTTGGGTGGCGTATCGGCATAGCGCGTGGCGAGCGCCGGCAACGTGCCGGTGACGGCCTCCTCGAACTTCTTGGTGATTTCACGCGTGACGGCGGCGTCGCGGCTGCCGAGCTGATCGGCGAGCGCTGCGAGGGTGGCGCCGAGGCGCGGGCCGCTTTCGTACAGGATCAGGGTCGCGCGAATGGCGCCAAGCTCCGCGATCGCCTCGGCGCGCGCCTTGGCCTTGCTGGGAAGGAAACCGGCGAAGAGGAAGCGGTCGGTCGGCAGGCCGGCGAGCGTCAGCGCGGCGACGGCGGCGCACGGCCCGGGGATCGTCACCACCGCATGGCCGGCGGCGCGCGCATCGCGGACCAGTTTGTAGCCGGGATCGGAGATGAGCGGCGTGCCGGCATCCGACACCAAAGCGATCGCCTCCGTCGCGAGCCGCGCGATCAGCTGCGGGCGCACGTGATCGGCGTTGTGATCGTGATAGGGGGTCATCGGGCGCTTCACGCCGATGTGTCGTAGTAACCCGATTGTAACACGAGTGTCTTCTGCCGCGACTAGGTCGGCGCGCGACAGGATGTCGGTGGCACGTGGAGACAAGTCCCCGAGATTGCCGATCGGGGTTGCGACGATGTACAGGCCAGGGCTTAGTTTTTCCACGAGGAGTGTCATGGCAGAGGCCGCAACCGTATCGCAACGGGCGAACATCATCGTCCGTGGGTTTGTCGCCGCAACGGCGCTGCTCGTTTCCGCCTGCTCCACCGTGGTGCCGCGCGGGCCGACCGTGCCGACCGGGCCGACCAAGGCGCCGCCGCCCGTCGCGAAGCCGGACGTGGGCGTCGAGGCCGGCATTCCGCGCGATACGGCGCGCAACCGCGTGGCGCTGCTGGTGCCGCTGTCGGGGACCAATGCGGGTGTCGGCAAGAGCCTGGCGAATGCGACGATGCTGGCGCTGCTCGATACCAAGAACGAGCAGGTGCGGATCACCAATTACGACACGGCGACCGGCGCGGCGGCGGCGGCACAGCGCGCGGTGGCCGATGGTGCGCAGCTGATTCTCGGGCCTTTGCTGTCCGAGGACGTGCGCGCCGTGGCGCCGATCGCGCGGCGCGCGGGGGTGCCGGTGCTGGCATTTTCTAACGACACCAGCGTCGCCGGCGATGGCGTGTATCTGATGGGCTACACACCGTCGCAATCGATCGAGCGGGTCGTCGAGTTCGCGCGCAGCCGCGGCGTGACCAACTTCGGCGGGCTGGTGCCCAACGCTTTGTACGGCACGCGGGCGTCGACGACGTTCCTGCGCGCGGTGGAATCGGCCGGTGGCCGCGTCGTCGCGCTGCAGACCTATGATCGCACCGCCAGCGACGTGAGCGACGCGGTGAACCGCATGGCCAAGGACGCGCCATTCGATGCCGTGCTGATCGCCGATTCGGCCGGCACCGCCGCTACCGCCGTGCCGCTGCTGCGGCGCATGAGCCCCGATGCCAAGGTGCTGGGCACCGAATTGTGGAACAGCGATAATGGGGTCAGCGCTCGCCCGGCGTTGAACGGCGCCTGGTTCGCAAGCGTTTCCAATGGCCTATACCGGCAATTTGCCGCCAAGTATCGCGCGCGGTTCGGCACGGCGCCCTATCGCCTGTCCAGCCTGGGTTATGATGCGGTGCTGCTGACCGCGCGCATCTCGCGCGACTGGAAGGTCGGCGCGGCCTTCCCCGAAACGCGCCTGCGTTCGGGCGAAGGCTATGCCGGGATCGACGGGCCGTTCCGCTTCGGCCGCGACGGCGTGGCCGAGCGCGCGCTTGAAGTGCAGGAAATCCGCAACGGCAGCACCACGGTTGTTTCACCAGCGCCCGCCAATTTCGGGCGCTGACGCCTTTTACCTTTCCTACAAGGATCGTTCGTAATGTTCGCCTGGTTCCAGCGCCTCCTTCCGAAGCGCGGCAATTTCTTTGAGCTGTTCGATGCGCATGCGGCGGTGACGCTGCGCGCGGCGGAGGCGACGACCCGGCTGTTTGCCGGCGACGCAAACCCGGAAAAGGTGATCGCCGAGGTGAAGGACCTGGAGCACCAGGCCGACGACATCACCCGCACGGTGCTGCAGAGCGTGCGAATCACCTTCCTGACCCCGTTCGATCGCAGCGCCATCACCGATCTGATCGGGTCGATGGACGATGCGATCGATGCGATGGATGCGGCGCTGACCGCCGTCAGCCTGTATGGCGTGCGCGAGTTCACGCCCGACATGCACCAGATGGCGAGCAGCATGACCGAGGCCGCCGCCGTGACGGTGGAAGCGATGCAGCTGCTGCGCGACGTGGCGCGCAATGGGCCGCGCATTCACCAGCTGACCGAACGGCTGGTGCAGCTGGAAGGCGAGGCGGACGCGATGCACGAACGCGGGCTCAAGCGCCTGTTCGAGCGGCATCGTGGCGGCGACGCCATGCAGTTCGTCGTCGAGCGCGAGATCTACAAGCATCTCGAAAAGATCTCCGACGCGTTCGAGGACGTGGCGAACGAGATCGACGGCATCGTCATCGATCACGCCTGAGCAAAGCAGCACCCCATGCATGAGCTTGCTCTTCCGCTGCTGATCGGGCTGATCGCCCTGGCGCTGGCGTTTGATTTTCTCAACGGGCTGCATGACGCGGCCAATTCGATCGCGACGGTGGTCGCCACCCGCTTGCTCTCGCCGGTGCAGGCGGTGCTGTTTGCCGGCTTTTTCAACTTTGCCGCCTATTTCGTGACGCTTGCGGTGCCGAGCTTGCACGCGGTGGCAGAAACGATCGGCAAGGGGCTGATTAACAAGGATGTCGTAACGCCCGCCGTGATCTTCGGCGCGCTGGGCGGCGCGATGTTCTGGAACATCGTGACGTGGCGCAAGGGCATTCCGTCATCCTCCAGCCACGCACTGGTCGGCGGGCTGGTGGGCGCGGGCGTGACCCACGCGAGCGTCAACAGCATCCAGGTCGGCGGCCTGACCAAGACGATGGCCGCGATCGTCATCTCGCCGACGCTCGGCATGATCCTGGCCATGCTGGTGATGCTGGCCAGCAGCTGGGCGCTGCGCCGCCACACCGCGCGGCAGGCGGAGCGCAGCTTCCGTGCGCTGCACCTGTTGTCCTCTGCCGCTTATTCGCTCAGCCACGGGCTGAACGATGCGCAGAAGACGATGGGGATCATCACCGTGCTGCTCTATTCGACCGGGTATCTGTCGGGCGAGTTCGAGGTGCCGCACTGGGTGGCGATCAGCTGCTACATCGCCATCGGCCTCGGCACGCTCTCGGGTGGGTGGAAGATCATCGAGACGATGGGGTCGCGGATTACCAAGCTGTCGCAGCACCAGGGCTTCAGCGCCTCGACCGGCGGATCGATCGTCCTGTTCACTGCTTCGGCGCTGGGTATTCCGGTGTCCACGACTCACACGATCACCGGCGCAATCATCGGCGCAGGGGTGGCGCGGCGGACCTCGGCGGTACGCTGGGGCACGGCGAGCAGCGTCGTAGTGGCGTGGATCATCACCATTCCGTGCTCGGCGGCAGTCGGCGCGTTGTTCTACGGACTGACGCTGCTGTTCTGATGATATGAGCCGGGCCGATCGCATCGCCCCGGCTCTTGCGCGCCGCTATTCGAGCAGCTTGGGCGCTTCCTTCTGCAGCTTCGCGCGGATCTTGTCGGAAAACATCGCGAGGAACGCCGGCAGTTCGAAGCTGGCGTGGACGTTGGCGGCGGCCACGTCGAGGCGCGCGGCGACGCGTTGTCCCATTCCCTCCACAGTGAAGAACAGGCTGTCACCTTCCCAGCGATGCTCGGAGACGGCGCCGCCGGGAATGAAATCGGCGAGCTTGCCGAAGCTGCTGCCGATCCGCTCCTTGGCCGCTGCCGTGCCGAGCTGGTGGGGAATGTCGACCTCGATCGGGGCAGTCACTGGGCGTTCTCCTGTGCGGGCAGCGCGTTGGCGAAGAGCTGCGCGTCGTCGGCAAACGCCTTGAACTCCAGCGCGTTGCCCGAAGGGTCACGAAAGAACATGGTGGCCTGCTCGCCCGGCTGACCCTTGAAGCGGATGTGCGGCGCGATGCCGAAGCTGACGCCGGCCTGCTCGACCCGCGCGGCGAGCGCCTGCCAATCCGCCATCGTCAGCACCACGCCGAAATGCGGCACCGGCACGTCATGGCCGTCGACGGGGTTGGTCGCGCCGGCAGCGCGCGCATTGTCATCGAGATGCGCGACGATCTGATGGCCGCCGAGATCGAAATCGATCCAGCGGTCGCTTGATCGCCCTTCGCGGCAGCCGAGCACGTCGCCGTAGAAGGCGCGGGCGGCAGCGAGATCGTGGACCGGAAAGGCGAGGTGAAAGGGGCGAAGTGTCATGGCGCAGTGATACACCACGCCGGGTCAGATCGGAAAGAGGGAAGGCAGGCGATCATCCAGGTTGTGAAATCCTGGCGTCGGCCTCTCCCGGTTCCTGAGCTAATTTGGTAGCGCGGCCGCGATGGCTTTGACTTTCCTTGCTCGCCGCCCGGTGCTGTCGTCCGTGTTGCTGGGTGCAGCGGCGGCATGCGGCTTTGCGCCCTTGCAGCTCTGGTGGCTGACGATCGCGTGTTTTGCGCTGTGGATGCTGATCGTTAACGACGCACCGACACTCAAGGCGGCGTTGTGGCGGGGCTGGAGCTTTGGCGTCGGTCACTTCACGATCAACAATAACTGGTTCCAGCACGCCTTTGACTTTCAAGACAAGATGCCACCGGTGCTGGGCTATGCCGCGCCATTGGCTTTGGCGCTGTATCTGGCGGTGTACCCGGCGATCGCCGCGGGGCTAGCCTGGCGTATGCGTGAGGATCGCCCGCGTGCGGCCTTTGTGTTCGCCTTCGCTGCGGCGTGGATCGGGAGCGAATGGCTGCGCAGCGTGATGTTCACGGGCTATGCCTGGGATCCGCTCGGCGTGATCTGGGTGCCGGTGCAGCCGGTGGCGCATGTGGCAACATTTGTCGGAACCTATGCGCTTTCTGGCCTCACAATGTTGCTGGCGGGCGGGCTGTTGCTGCTCCCGCGGCGCGCTTTGCCGATCGGGGCGGCGGGGGCGGGGCTGGTGGCGCTGCTCGTCGCGCAATGGATGAGCTATCGGGGCGGCGTGGAGCCGGTAGCGGCCGATCATCCGGTGATCCGCGTGGTGCAGCCCAACGTGCCGCAAGACGAACGCGGCGAGAGCGATGGCGAGATGATGCTGGCGCGGCTCTCCGAACTGTCGGGCCGGCCGGGGCGGGCGCCGCGGCTGATCGTGTGGCCCGAGGGGGTGATCCGCGATTATCTGGAAGATGGCTATCCGGCCTATGTTTATGCCACCGAGCCGGCGTTCCTGCGCTGGCGGATGGCCCGGCTGCTCGGCCCGCGTGACACGCTGCTGACCGGCGGCACCGCCTTGCAGTTCGACAGCGCGGGCAAAGCGGTGACGGCGACCAATTCGGTGTTCGCGATCGACCCCGCCGGGCGGCTCGGCAAGGAGCGATACGACAAGGCGCATCTGGTGCCGTATGGCGAGTATCTGCCGATGCCATGGCTGCTGAAGCCGTTGGGGCTCGACCGTCTGGTGCCCGGCGCGTTCGATTTCGTCGAGGGGCCCGGGCCGCGTGCGCTCGACGTGCCGGGCTTTGGCGCGGTGGGGGTGCAGATCTGCTACGAGATCATCTTCTCCGGGCAGGTCGTGAACGGCGCGCGGCGGCCGCGCATCCTGTTCAACCCGTCGAACGACGCGTGGTTCGGCAGATGGGGCCCGCCGCAGCATCTGGCGCAGGCGCGGATGCGCGCAATGGAGGAGGGGCTGCCGATCGTGCGCGCGACGCCAAACGGCATATCGGCGGTGATAGCGGCGGACGGCACGCTGCTCGGCACGGTGCCGCACGAGAAGGCGGGCGCGATCGAAGTGCCGCTGCCGCCAGCCGGTGCACCGACATTGTTTTCTAAGCTTGGCAACTGGCTTGCCGGGATCGTGTTGGTCCTGCTGGGCGGGACGGCCATTGCCATTCGCGGCCGCGCGCGATAGGCATATAAAGCTATCTTTATATCCTTATCTCATCATTGCTCAGGCGGAGTTCTCATGCGCCAGTCGTACCTATTTACCAGCGAGTCGGTTTCCGAGGGTCACCCGGACAAGGTGGCGGACCAGATTTCGGACGCGATCGTCGATCTGTTCCTGTCCAAGGATCCCGAGGCGCGCATCGCCTGCGAGACGCTGACGACCACCCAGCTCGTCGTGCTGGCGGGCGAGATCCGCTGCAAGGGAGTGTACGAAAACGGTGCCTGGGCGCCGGGCGCGGAGGAAGAGATCGAGGCCACCGTGCGCAACACGGTGAAGCGCATCGGCTATGAGCAGGAGGGTTTCCACTGGGAGACCTTCCGCTTCGAGAACAACCTGCACGGCCAGTCGGCGCATATCGCGCAGGGCGTGGACGCGAGCGGCAACAAGGACGAAGGTGCCGGCGACCAGGGCATCATGTTCGGGTTTGCCTGCGACGAAACGCCCGAGCTGATGCCGGCGACGCTTTATTACAGCCACCGCATCCTGCACCGCATGGCGCAGGACCGGCATTCGGGCGCGGCGCCGTTCCTGGAGCCGGACGCCAAGAGCCAGGTGACGCTGCGTTTCGAGAACGGCAAGCCGGTGGCCTGCACCGCCATTGTGGTGTCGACGCAGCACGCCAAGGGCTATGACCAGGGCGACAAGGAAGCCGAGCTGCGCGCCTATGTGAAAAAGGTGGTGGCCGACGTGCTGCCAGCCGAGCTGCTGTCCGACGCGACCGTGTATCACATCAACCCGACCGGCAGCTTCGAGATCGGCGGCCCTGATGGTGACGCGGGGCTGACGGGCCGCAAGATCATCGTCGACACTTATGGCGGCGCGAGCCCGCATGGCGGCGGCGCGTTCAGCGGCAAGGATCCGACCAAGGTCGATCGCTCGGCGGCGTATATCACCCGTTATCTGGCGAAGAACATCGTCGCGGCGGGCCTCGCGACCAAGTGCACGATCCAGCTCGCTTATGCGATCGGCGTCGCCAAGCCGCTATCGCTCTATGTCGACACGCATGGCACCGGCACGGTGGGCGACGACAAGATCGAGGCGGCGATCGACGGGATCGCCAAGCTGGGCGACCTGACGCCGCGCGGCATCCGTACGCACCTGGGCCTCAACAAGCCGATCTATCAGCGGACCGCCGCTTACGGCCACTTCGGGCGTGAAGCCGATGGCGACTTCTTTCCGTGGGAAAAGCTGGACCTGGTGGACGATCTGAAGGCCGCGCTGGCCTGATCAATCGGAGGCCGGCCCGACGATCACGGGCCGGCCACTTGTTTTCATCGGCGGTCAGTCGTTGCCGCCGATCAGGTCGCCAAGGCCGCCCAGCACCGAGCCTTCGCCGCGATTGCCACCTGCGCCTTGCGCGGCGGTCAGCATCCGACCGGCGAGGCGGGCGAAGGGCAGCGACTGGATCCACACCTTGCCGGGGCCGGTGAGCCGCGCGAAGAACACGCCCTCGCCGCCGAAGATCATGCTTTTGACGCCGCGCACCATCTCCAGGTCGAAATCGACCGAGGGGGTGAAGGCGGCGAGGCAGCCGGTATCTACGTGGAGCTGCTCGCCCGCGCGCAGCTCACGCTCGACCAGCGTTCCACCCATCTGGACGAAGACCCAGCCGTCGCCTTCCAGCTTCTGCATGATGAAGCCCTCGCCGCCGAACAGACCGGTCATCATCCGCCGCTGAAACGCGACGCCGATCGAGACGCCCTTGGCTGCGGCGAGAAAGCTGTCCTTCTGGCAGATCAGCGTGCCGCCAAGGTCGGCGAGGCGGATCGGCAGGATCGTGCCCGGCGTGGGGCTGGCGAAGGCCACGCGTGCCTTGCCCGAGCCGCGATGGGTGAAGACGGTGGTGAAGATGCTTTCGCCGGTGACGAGGCGCTTGCCCGCACCCAGCAGCATGCCCATGAAACCGCGATCGCTGCCGCCCGAGCCGTCGCCGAACACGGTGGTCATGTCGATCGAGGCGTCCTTCCACACGAACGCGCCAGCCTCCGCCACCGCACTTTCGCCGGGATCGAGCTCGATCTCGACGAACTGCAGCTCCTGCCCCTTGATCTCGAAATCGATGTCGTCGGAAAGGCCGGGGCGGGCGGTGTGGGACCAGGGGCCGGATGCCATGCGAATGCTCCTTCATCGGTGTGTATTGATGAACTAACACACAGCTGATAGCGCAAGCGCAACAACATGGGGAAGAGGGTCGATGCGCGGACGAAAGTGGGCGGCGATGATTGGCGGCGCGATCGCGCTGAGCGGCGTCGGCGCGGCCGCCGCCGCGCAATGGGATCCGCGTGCGCATCGCGTGTTTGCCGGCGAGGCGACGCAGGTGATGGTGCTCGGCACGCCGCACCTGTCGGGCATGCCCGATACGTTCAAGGGCGCGGAGCTCGCGCCTCTTCTCGATCGGCTGGCGCAATGGAAGCCCGAGGTGATCACCATCGAGGCAGTGTCCGGCCCACAATGCGATCATCTGCGGCGCTATGCCGTGCTCCATAGCGACCCGGCCGAGGATTATTGCCCCGATGTTGCGGCGGAGCAGAAGTCGCTGGGGCTCGACATGGCGGGTGCGACCATTGCGATCGAGGAGGCGCTGGCGGCTTGGCCGGCGACGCCGACCGCGGCGCAGCGCCGCCATCTTGCCGCGCTGTTCCTGGCGGGCGGCGACCCGAGCTCCGCTTATGTGCAATGGCTTCGGCTGGCGCCCGGTGAGCGGCGCGCCGGCGACGGGCTCGACGCGGCAATGGTGGCGCGGCTGGAGAAAGCGGCGACGCGCAAGAACGAGAACATCCAGATTGCCGCATTGCTTGCCGCGCGGCTCGGGCTGGAGCGGGTGTACCCTACCGATGATCACACCGCCGACGATGCGGCCGGCGGCAGCGAGGCGGCTGGCAAGGCGGTGAGTGCCGCATGGGACAATCCCGCGACCCGCCAGCGCATGGCCGATAACGCGGCGCTGAACGCAAAGCTCGCCACGCCGACCGGTGTGCTCGCGATGTACCGCTACTACAACGATCCGAAAACCGCGCAGCTTGCGTTCGACAGCGATTATGGCGCCGCCTTGAAGGAGCCGTCACCGAGGCAATTCGGCCGCGGCTATGTCGGCTGGTGGGAGACGCGCAACCTGCGCATGATCGCGAACATCCGCAAGGTCGTGCAGCGCAAGCCGGGCGCGCGGGTGCTCTCGATCGTCGGTGCGTCGCACAAGGCGTATTTCGACGCCTATCTCGACCTGCTTCACGACGTGAAGGTAGTCGACACGAACGCGACCCTTCGACTGTCCGCAGCGCAGAACGCCGCGTCGCGTCGGCGATGATCGTCGGGGGCGCTGTGTCGCTCAGGCGTTGACGCTTCCCGCGTCGCCCCTTTAGTAAAGCAGGCGGGCGGCTCCTTCCGAGCCGCCCTTGCTATTTCAAGGAGACGCCCCGTGTCGATCACCGCCCTGATGCCCGTATATCCCCGCTGCGGGGTGCGGCCGGTGCGAGGCGAGGGGTGCCATCTGATCAGCGAGGATGGCCGTCGTTTCCTGGATTTCGCCAGCGGCATCGCGGTGAACGCGCTCGGCCACGGTCATCCCAAACTGACCAAGGCAATCGCCGATCAGGCCGCCACGCTTATGCACGTCAGCAACCTGTACGGCAGCCCGCAGGGTGAGCAGTTCGCGCAGCGGCTGGTCGACAACACCTTTGCCGATACGGTGTTCTTCACCAATTCGGGCGCCGAGGCGGTGGAATGCGCGATCAAGACCGCGCGCCGTTACCACTTCGCGAACGGCAATCCGCAGCGCCACGACCTCATCACCTTCTCGATGGCGTTCCACGGGCGGACGATCGGCACGATCTCGGCCACCAACCAGATGAAGCTGCGCGACGGGTTCGAGCCGCTGCTGCCGGGCTTCAAATATGCCGAGTTCAACGATCTCGAGGGCGCGCTGGCGCTGATCGACGAGAACACCGCGGGCTTCTTGGTGGAGCCGATCCAGGGCGAGGGTGGCATCCGCGCCGCGACGCCCGAGTTCCTTCAGGGTCTGCGCAAGGCATGCGACGAGCATGGCCTGATGCTGGTGCTTGACGAAGTGCAGGCGGGCTATGGCCGCACCGGCAAGCTGTTCGCGCACGAGCTGTATGGCGTGAAGCCGGACATCATGGCCGCGGCGAAGGGCATCGGCGGCGGCTTCCCGCTCGGCGCGTGCCTCGCGACCGAGGAAGCGGCCAAGGGCATGGTGATCGGAACGCACGGCTCGACCTATGGTGGCAACCCGCTGGCCATGGCGGCGGGCGAGGCGGTGCTCGACGTGATCCTGGAAGACGGCTTCCTCGATAATGTGACGCGCATGGGCGAGCGGCTGCGCGCCAGCCTGGAGCAGATGATCCCCAACCACGATCACCTGTTCGACAGCGTGCGCGGCCACGGCCTGATGCTCGGCCTCAAGCTGAAGAGCGACAGCCGTCGTTTCGTGGAATTCGCGCGCGACAATCACGGCCTGCTGCTGGTGTCGGCGGGCGAGAATGTCGTGCGCGTACTGCCGCCGCTGGTGATCACCGAGGATCACATCGCGGAGTGCATCGAGAAGCTGAGCGAGGCCGCGCGCGTCTACGTGCCGGCCAGCGACGAGTGAGCGAAGGGGGAGAAACCATGCTGGCGGATGCGATGGTCGCGGTGGCGACCGACGGGTTCAAGCGGCGTCGCCGCGTGCACATCATCACCGAAGCGTCGCGTGAGGCGCCGATTTCGGAGATCGAGCATGTCGGATCGGGCCTGCTCCGCTTCCGCCACCCGGGCCACCCCAACGATCACTACGTGCCAGATAGCTGCGTGCGCATGATCTCCGTCATGCCGCCGGAGGAGCCCAAGTGACGCGGCACTTCCTCAACCTGTCGGATGCCGGTCCCGATGGCATCGCCGCGATTCTGGCCGACGCGCTCGATCGCAAAAAGGCGCGCGCCGGCTGGACCAAGGGGCGCATCGATGCCGATGCGCCGCTCGCCGGCCATGTGCTGGCGATGATCTTCGAGAAGAACTCCACGCGAACGCGCGTCTCGTTCGACATGGCGGTGCGGCAGCTCGGCGGACAGTCGATCGTGATGGAGGCGGGGCAGATGCAGCTCGGCCGCGGCGAGACGGTGTCGGACACCGCGCATGTCCTGTCGGGCTATGTCGACGCCATCATGATCCGCACCGACGAGCATGCGAAGGTCGAGGAAATGGCGGCGCATGCGGGCGTGCCGGTGATCAACGGGCTGACCGACGCGTCGCACCCGTGTCAGATCATCGCCGACCTCTTGACGATCATCGAGCAGGGCAAGGCGCTGCCGGGGCTGAAGGTGGCGTGGCTGGGCGATGGCAACAACGTGCTCGCCTCGATCATCGAGGCGGCCGGGCTGATGCAGTTCGACGTGGTGGCGGCGTGTCCGCAAGGATACCAGCCGTCCGACGCCGATCTTGCGCTTGGCAAGGGCCGTGCGACGGTGGTCGGCAATGCGCGCGAGGCGGTAGAGAACGCGGACGTGATCGTCACCGACACGTGGATTTCGATGGGGCAAGCGCATGCCAAGACGAAGCTTGCCGCGATGATGCCGTTTCAGGTTGATGCGGCACTGATGGCGACGGCAAAGCCCGATGCGCATTTCCTCCACTGCCTGCCCGCGCACCGCGGCGAGGAAGTGACGCCGGAGGTGATCGACGGGCCGCAATCGCTGATCTGGGCGGAGGCGGAGAACCGCCTGCACGCGCAGAAATCGATCCTGCGCTGGTGCCTTGGCCAGATCGGTTGATCGCGGCGGCGCAAGCTCCCATCTGATCGGCTGAACTAACCCCGTCCGCGCCCTGATTGTTGAGGCGCCTTTGCTTCTCTCCCTGAGCAATGCGGACGGGCCTCACCAGGCTCAGCGGATGATGACCATGCCCGACACGACGACCCATGATCTTGACCGAGCGATCGGCTTCACCATTCCGGCGCAGAATGCGCGCGGGCGGATGGTGCGGCTGGGGCCGGTGCTTGATTCGATTCTGGCGGTCCACGCCTATCCGCCGGCGATCGAGGCGCTGCTGGCCGAGGCGCTGACGCTGACCGCGCTGGTGGGCGCGACGTTGAAGGACGTGAACGGTCAGCTGACGCTGCAGACGCAAAGCGAGCACGGCGTCGTGCGCCTGCTGGTGTGCGATTATCGCGGCGGCGAGATCCGCGGCTATGTGCAGTTCGACGCCGAGCGGCTGGCCGAGGCACCGGCCGATCCGACGCTCTTTGCGCTGTTCGGGCAGGGATATCTCGCGATCACGTTCGACCTGGCGGCGAGTGGCGAGCGCTATCAGGGGATCGTGCCGCTGGACGGCGATCGGCTGGCGGATGCGGTGCAAAGCTACTTCACGCAATCCGAGCAGATCCCGACGCAGGTGCGTGTGGGCTTTGCCAAGCGCGACGGGCTGTGCGTCGCTGGCGGGCTGCTGCTGCAGCATCTGCCGGAGGGCGAGGAAGGCCGCGAGCGGCTGCATACCAAGCTCGACCATCCCGAGTGGGAGCATGTCGCGGCGCTGGGCGCGACGATGGGCGCCGATGAGCTCGCCGATCCCGCGCTGCCGCTGGAGACGTTGCTGTGGCGGCTGTTCAACGAGGAAGACGAGGTGCGCGTGCTCGCCAGCACCACCCTGTCGCGTGGGTGCCGGTGCGACCCGGATCATATTCGCTCCGTCCTCGCCAAATTCCCGCAGGAGGAGCGACTGGCGATGGCGGACGAGAATGGCGTGATCGGCGTCGACTGCGCCTTTTGCTCGATCACGTTTCCGATCAAGGTCGCCGAACTGACGGACTGATGAGAGGTCTCAGAGGCGCGGCAGGGTGACGCCGCGCTGCCCCATATATTTGCCGGCGCGATCGGCGTAGCTGATCTCGCACGGCTCGTTGCCTTGCAGGAACAGGAACTGGCAGGCGCCCTCGTTGGCGTAGATCTTTGCCGGGAGCGGGGTGGTGTTGGAGAATTCCAGCGTCACATGGCCCTCCCAGCCGGGCTCCAGCGGGGTGACGTTCACGATGATGCCGCAGCGCGCATAGGTCGATTTGCCGAGGCAGATGACCAGCACGTCACGCGGCACGCGGAAATATTCCACCGTGCGGGCCAGCGCGAAGCTGTTTGGCGGGATGATGCAAACGTCGGTCTTGCGGTCGACGAAGCTGTTGGCTGCGAAATCCTTCGGGTCCACGGTCGCCGAATCGACGTTGGTGAAGATCTTGAAATCGTCGGCGACGCGCGCATCATAGCCGTAGGAGCTGAGCCCGTAGCTGATGCAGCCGTCGCGCCGCTGTGCCTCGACGAACGGCTCGATCATGCCGTGCTTTTGCGCCTGCTCGCGAATCCAGCGGTCGGAAAGAATGGACATTGCGTGGCTCCCCTGCGCGGCGGCTATTCGCCGGGTGCGCTGGCGCTGGCAACCCCTGATCGGCCCGAGCCGGGCCGGTCAGGCGTGCCGCGTGGGGCGGGGGAGCGGGAGGGCGATCACCGCCAGCAGGCCGCCACCATCGCGGTTCGACAGGGTAATGGTGCCGCCAGCGTCATGAACGATCGCCTGTGCAAGGGCGAGGCCGAGGCCGATCCCGCCCGTTTCGCGGCTGCGCGAGCTTTCCAGGCGGGTGAAGGGATCGAACACGCGCTTCAAGCCGTCATCGGGAATGCCGGGCCCGCGATCGGCGACGCACACTTGTACCTGCCGCGCATCAGCGATGATCGTGACTTCGGCGGCGCCGGCATATTTGATCGCATTCTCGATCAGGTTGCGGATCGCGCGGCGGAACAGCGTGGGGCGCAGGTGCATGCGGACGCGCTCCACCTCGTCGAACAAAACGTCGGCGCCGAGATCGCGGAAATCGTCCACCACGGCATCGACCATCGCGGTAAGATCGACATCGGTCGCGGGCTCGCTCGGCCGGCCAAGCCGCGCCAGCGACAGGATGTCGTCGAGCGTGCGGCTCATCTCCGCGATCGTCTCGGCCATGCGCGTGCGGTCCTGCTCGTCCTCGACCGACTCGATCCGCACACGCAGCGCAGCGAGCGGCGTACGCAGATCATGGCCGATCGCGCCGAGCATCCGGTCCTTTTCGTCGAGCATGGCGGTGACGCGGCGCGCCAGGCCATTGAAGGCGGTGATCACGTCGCGCACGTCGCTCGGCCCCTCCACGGCGACCGGCGGCAAATCCTCGCGTGGCGTGAAGCGGCGGGCGGCACTGGCGAGGCCGCGCAGCGGGCGCGAGATGCGGCGCGTGATCCATAGCACCGGGAGCAGGATCAGGATGTAGATGATCGCGGTCTGCGCGAGGAGCGCCCACAGAATGCGGTTGTCGCGCCGTGGCCAGTGCGAGGCGGTGGCCAGCCAGGTGCCGTCCTGCAGCTGCACCGCGATCATCAGCATGTCGCTCGATCGGCCGCCGAAGTCCCGGTCACGCCGGCGCGGCCGCTCTTCCCACGGGCGCAGACCGGTATCGATCTTGCCGGGCACGATCCCGAGTTCGGCAAGTTGATCGCGCAGCTCAGCCGCGACCTGCGGCATGCGCTCCAGCTCGCGGGGAATCGGATTGGCCATGCGCCGGCGAACGCGTGTGCGCTCGCCGCGCGTGGGGTTCTCGCCTTTGCGGTCGAGCGCATCGGCGATCCGGACGGCGGCGGGGCGTGTCGCCTGAGCAAGGCGAAAGGTGGATCGTTCGCGCAGCACCAGCGCGAGATTGATCGCCTGTGCCGCGAACAGCGCCAGCGCGAGCAGCAGTGCGAGTTGCCCCGACAGGCTGCGCGGCAGCAGCCGGCTCACAGCCGGGTGACTTCGGCCGCCAGTGTGTAGCCGCCGCCCCAGACGGTCTTGATCAGCTGCGGGTTCTTCACGTCCGTTTCGATCTTCTTGCGCAGGCGGCTGACCTGATTGTCGATCGCGCGATCGAATGCGGCGGCCTCGCGCCCCTGCGTCAGATCGAGCAGCTGGTCGCGCGTCAGCACCTGGCGCGGGCGCGTGACCAGCGCGTTCAGGAGGTTGAACTCGCCGGTGGAGAGCGGAACGGCGACGCCTTCGTGGTCGACCAGCGTGCGTTCGCCCGTCTTGAGGACCCAGCCGGCAAAGGCATAGGCGGCGGCATCGGGCGCGTGCTGGCGCGTGCCGCCGGCTTGCAGGCGGCGCAGCACCACCTTGAACCGCGCGGCGAGCTCACGCGGGGAGAAGGGCTTCACCATGTAATCGTCGGCGCCCATCTCGAGGCCGATGATCCGATCCGTCTCCTCGGTGCGGGCGGTCAGGAGGATCACGGGCGTGTCGCTGGTCGCGCGAATGTAGCGGCACAGGCTGAGCCCGTCCTCGCCCGGCATCATGATGTCGAGCACCACCAGATCGATGGCATAGGCACCGAGCCGCGTGCGCGCCGCTTCGGCATCGCCGACCTGCGTGACGCGAAAGCCCTGCTTGGTGAGATATTGCGCCAGCGGCTCGCGGATCGAGCGTTCGTCATCGACGAGGAGGAGGTGGGGCGTATCGGCCATGGGACTGCCGTCTAGCATGTCATTGTTCCGCGGGAAGCACCGGGCGACACGAGGCGCCCGGTGCAAGGGGTGAGATGCGTCAGTTCGCCCGAGGCGCGCCGCGCATGCCCTTCATCTGGCCACGTGCGGCCTCGCGCTCGGCCTGGTCGATGCGGCCGTCCTTGTTGGTGTCGAGGCGGTCGAACATCGCAGCGGCGGCGGCGGTCGCCTCCGCCTTGGTAATGACGCCGTCGCGGTTGGTGTCGGCTCGCATCATCATGCCCATGCCGCCGCCACCGTGGCGCATCCCGCCGCGACGGTGCTCGCCGCGATTCGCGCGCATGGCGGTCCGCTCGGCCTGGTCGATGCGACCGTCCTTGTTCGCGTCCAAGCGATCGAAGCGCTTCATGGCGTGGTCGCGGAACTGCTGCTGGGTGATCTCACCGGCTGCGGCACCGCGGCGGCCGGGGCGCTCATCCGCCGACAGCTTGCCGTCGCGGTTCTTGTCCATGCGGGCGAACATTGCGTCGGCGGTGGCGGTTGCCTCCGCACGGGTGATGACACCGTCGCCGTTCTGGTCGGCGGCGGCCATGCCGCGCGCGTTCTGCTGCTGCGTCTGGGTTTGCGCGGTTGCGATGCCGGTGATGGCGGTGGCGCCGAGCGCGGCGGCGATGAGGAGGCGTTTCATGGCGGTCTTTGGTCCTTCAACTGGACGGGTCCGATCCCCGTCGATGAGGCCGTTATGAAACCACCCTGTCGCGCGACTGTGCCATGGGGCGGGCAAATTGTCGCAACTTGTCCCGCCCGCGCAGCCCCTTAGCCCGCCGCGATCAGGCGAAGACCGCCACCGATTGCATCTGTTCGGCCACCATCTCGCCCGCGCTGTTCCAAATGCCCATCTGCTGCGACGAACTGCCGGCGCGCGCGTAATCGGCATTGGAGCGCAGCAGCCACCAGCCATCCTCCGTGCGGGGCGTAGGGCCGAGCACGTTGAGGATCCAGGTGAGCGAGCTCATCGGCACGTTGCGGCCGAGCAGGCGCAGCGCGGCAGGGGGCAGGCAATCGCCGATCGCCAGCAGCTCCACCATCGGATCGATCCCCTCGCGCTCGTTCAGGCGCGTCCAGCGCAGCCATTCGGCGGGCTGCAGGTTTGGCCCGTCGCGGCGGTCGAGAAACTCGAAGTTCTGGGTGAAGGCGACGGCGGGATGCCCCTTGTACGTCGTCTCGTTGGAGCTGGGGCGATCGAAGTCCGGCACGGTCGTGGTGGCATAATCCACCTCGCTCTCGATCGCGCGCATGAACACAAAGGTACAGCGCAGGCCGAGCCCTGCCTCGCTTTCGATATCGGCCTGGATGAAGGCGGCGTTCTTGCCGCGCCGCAGCTTGTGCGTCGTCACCATGATCGGGCCGGCGAGCGGGCCGATGAAGCTCACCTGCGCGGAGCGGAGCGGCGGCAGGTCGGGCTCCGACTGCATGGCGCAGTGGAGCGCGATCGCGGATGAAAGGCCGCCGTAAGCGGTGCGGCCCTGGAGCCAGCCGTCCGGTATCTCGCCGCGCCAGCCGATGCCCTCGGCCACCGGCTCCAGGTTGTTCAAGATCGTTGCCAGGCTCGTCATGCCGCTGTTCCCCCAAATTGTCCGGCGGCGAGCTGATCGCGCAGCTCCCGCTTCAATACCTTGCCGATGGCACTGCGCGGCAGCTCGTCGGTGACGTAGAGCGCCGACAGCCGCTGCGTCTTGCCCAGCTTCGCGTTGGTGGCGCCGCGCACCTCCTCCGTACTCGCCTGCGCATCCGCACGCGGCACGTAGAAGCCGACCGGCGTCTCGCCCCAGTCATCGCTGGGCACGCCAACGACGGTGCAATCGGCCACCGCCGGGCGCTGCGCCAGCACCGCCTCAAGATCGGACGGGTAGATGTTGAACCCGCCGGAGATGATCATGTCCTTTTTGCGATCCATCAGGATCAGGAATCCGTCCTCGTCGAAGCGGCCGACATCACCGTGGCGGATCCAGCGATTGCCATCGGCGTCGTAATATTCGGCGTCGCGCGTGGCGCCTTCGCGCTTGTGATAGCCGTTCATCATCGCGGGTGACCGGCCGATGATCTCGCCCATCTCGCCGGGGCCAACCTCGTTCCCTTCGTCATCGAGCAAGATCGCCTCGTGGCCGGGCGACAGCTTGCCGACGGTATGGAGCTTGTCCGGGTTCTCGTCCGCGACAAGGATGAAGGAGGCGCCGCCTTCGGTCATGCCGTAATATTCCACCAGCTTGCCGGGCCAGCGGGTGACGACATCGCGCTTCAGCTCCGCCTTGAACGGTGCGGAGGTGCAGGTCTTGAAGCGGAAGGCCGACAGGTCGAAGCGGTCGAAATCGGGCAGCGCCATGATCCGCTGGTATTGCACGGGCACCAGCATGGTGTGCGTCGCGCGATAATGCTGGGCGAGTTCGAGATAGCGATGCGCGTCAAACTTCTTCATCAACACCACCGTGCCGCCCCAGGCGAGCGTCGGCAGAAAGCTGACGAGCGTGGTGTTCGAATAAAGCGGCGTGGCGAGCAGCGTGACGGCGGTGTCGAACCCGGCGCCGCTGTTGCGCGACAAATGCTGCCAACGCATCGCATGGCTCTGCACGATGCCCTTGGGAATACCGGTGGTGCCTGACGAATAGATGATGTTGAAGCCGTCATCAGGCTTGATCTCGGCAGGCGCCGGCTGTGTGCCCGCTGGGGCAAGCCACGCGGCGAGGTCTTCCAGCATGATGACCCGCGCCGCGAGCTGCTCGGCGGCGAGCGCGGCGGCGTTGGCGGCATCGAGGAAGACGAGATTGGCGCCGCTGTCCGCGATCATGCCGGCGATCTGCTCCGGCGTGGCGGACGGTTGGATCGGCGCCGCGATCGATCCGGCGCGCACTGCGGCGAGAAACACGGCCGCCTGTGCGACACTGGGATAGCTGACCATCGCCACCGCCTGGCCCTGCACCGTGCCATCGCGCTGTAGCGCCGCGGCGGCGCGATCCATGATCGTGTCGAGCGCGCGATAAGTCAGCTCGTCATCGCCGTCGGTGATAGCGATCTTGTCCGGCTGCTCGGCGGCATGGCGCCGGATCAGGTCGGGCAGGGTGCCGAACGGCTGTGCGAGCTGGTCTGCGATACTCTCCATATGACGTCGCTAGCCGCACGCTCCGGCGAATGCCATACGCGACCTTCAAAATCTGAGGAGCGGGATATGCAAGGGTCGGTGGCAATCGTGACGGGCGGCGGAACGGGGATCGGCGCGGCGGTGGTGCGGCGGCTTGCCGCGCGCGGTGTCGCCTGCGTGATCAACTATGCGCACAGCAAGGCGGAGGCGGAGGCGCTGGCGAACGAGGTCGGCAACGGCGCAATCGCGGTGCAGGCCGATATTGCCGATGATGCCGCGTGCCGGAAGCTGGCCGCGGCTGCCGTGGACGCCTTTGGGCGGCTCGACTTTCTGGTGAACAATGCCGGCCGAACCAAGCATGTCGCGCATGAGGATCTGGACGGCCTCGACGCCGAGGACTTCGTCGACATCTATCGACTGAACACGATTGCCGCCTTTCAGATGGTCCGCGCCTGTGCGCCGGCGATGCGCGAGGGGCCGATGAGTGCGGTGGTGAACGTCGCGTCGATCGCGGGGCTGCACGGCGTCGGCTCCTCCATCGCCTATGCCGCGTCGAAGGGCGCGCTGATCACGATGACGCAGAGCCTGGCGCGGGTGCTGGCGCCGGCGATCCGGGTGAATGCGGTGGCGCCGGGCTATGTCGGCACCGGCTGGTTCGAAAAGGCGCTGGGGCAGGAGGGCAAGGCGAAGCTCGATCGCAACATCGCGGCGCGCACCCCGATGGCTATGGCCCCGCAAGCAGAGGATATCGCCGGCCCGATCGAATTGCTGCTCGACCCCGCCAATCGCGCGATCACCGGCGAAGTGCTGCGCGTCGACGCGGGCTTCCATCTCGATACCGGCGGCAGCCGACGGCCGGGTCGCGAGGGCTAAGGTGGGGGCATGAGCTGGTGGACAGTGCCGCCGAACAATCAGCGGCGCTGCTCCACCATGCTGGCGTGCCCATCTTTTTGCCCGGGGCGAACCACCCCGAACAGAAAGATTGCGAAGCCCAGGCAGCACAAAAGGGCAGCCAGCAGGAAAGCGCCGCCGGCGTGGCCGCGCTCGGCGGAAAAGGCGAGCGCCTGCGTCATCGTCAACGGGCCAACGATCGCGGCGATGCTGGCAAGGCTCGCCATGCCGCCCTGCAAAGCGCCCTGGTTCGACACGTCGACGCGCGATGACAGAAGCGCATTGATCGACGGGAAGACCAATCCGGTCAGCGCACCAAGCGCGATCAGGGTGTAGATCTGCCAACCTTCGCGCGCGAAAACATAGCAGCCGAAAACAAGCGCGCCGCTCGCCAGCCCGATCAATACGGTGCGTGCCTCGCCGAAGCGCTGGATTGCCGGGCGGATCAGGAAGATCTGCGTCGCCATCATGGAAAGCCCGCTCGCCGCGAGGGACCAGCCGACTGCCTTCGGGTCCCAGCCGAGCGCAATCTCGGCAAAGAAGGTCCAGGTGGAAGGATAGACCATGTGGGCGATTTGCCAGACGAGCGCACCGGCCAGCAGGGCGCCCGCGCCTGCACTGCGAAACAGGGGTGCAAAGGCGCCAATGGCATTGGCGCGGCGCCACTCGAAAGGGCGCCGCCGCTCCGGTGGCAACGTTTCGGGCAGCAGGGCGAGAACTAGCGCCAAGTTGACGAATGCGAGAAGAGCGGCGGCGACGAACGGTGCGCGCAACCCGAACTCTGCAAGGAGGCCGCCGATCGCGGGACCGAGGATGAACCCGCCGCCGAACGCCGCGCCCAGCAGGCCGAACGCTGCGCCGCGCCGCTCCGGCGGCGTCACGTCGGCCACGACGGCGTTCGCCGGACCATAGGTCGCCCCGGCGATCCCGGCGATCGCCCGGCCGACGAACAGCCACGCCAGTGTCGGGGCCACGGCCATCAGCGCATAGTCCAGCCCGAAGCAGCCCAGGCTCGCCATTAGCACGCGTCGCCGGCCGAACCGGTCCGACAGGCTGCCGATGATTGGGCCGGCAAAGAAATGCGTCAGCGCATAGATCGCGAGCAGGTACCCGCCGATGCGCGATGCCTCGGCAATGGTGACGTGCCCCAGCGACACGATGAGCGACGGCAATACCGGTAACACGATGCCAAAGCCGATCGAGTCGATCAACATGGCGATCACGGCAATCGGCACTGCGCGATGTTCGAATCGAAACATGCTGACGCTCCCCTTGGTGCAATTAGCCGATCGGGCGCCGGATGTCCCTTTGCTCCGCCGCTGAAATGTGCCATGCCGCGGCCATACCCGATCTTCAGATTGGTTTCGGAGAAGAGATTGATGGCAACTGCCGCCGAACTAGACCGTTCCGCCGATTCGGCTGACGGCTTCCGCCAGGAAGCGCGCGACTGGCTGGAGGCGAATTTCCCGCAGAGCCTGCGTGGCAAGGACAATGCGATGTCCGCCGTGGACGGCCCGACCGACGAGACGCCGGACCAGAAGGCCTGGCGCGAGGCGATGGGCGCGAAGGGCTGGGGCGTGCCGACCTGGCCGAAGGAATATGGCGGCGGTGGCCTGACGCGCGAACAGGCGCGTGTGCTGGGCGAGGAAATGATGCGGATCAGGGCATGGAACCCGATCGGCGGCATGGGCGTGATGATGTTCGGCCCGACGCTGCTCGAATACGGCAACGAAGAGCAGAAGCAGCAGCATATCCCGGGCATCGTCAAAGGCGAAGTGCGCTGGTGCCAGGGCTATTCGGAGCCGGGCGCCGGCTCGGATCTTGCGAGCTTGCAGACCTTCGCCGAAGACAAGGGCGATCATTACATCGTCAATGGTCAGAAGACCTGGACGAGCGGCGGGCAGTGGGCGGACAAGTGCTTTGCGCTCGTGCGTACCGACAAGACGCAGAAGCATGCCGGCATCAGCTTTCTGCTGATCGACATGGATGCCGAGGGTGTCGAAACGCGCCCGATCAAGCTGATTTCAGGCGCCTCGCCGTTCTGCGAAACCTTCTTCTCCAACGTGAAGGTGCCCAAGGAAAATCTGGTCGGCCGCGAGGGGCAGGCCTGGGAGATCGGCACGCGCCTGCTGCAGCATGAGCGCAACTCGCTGTCGGGCGGTGGCGGCTCGCAGGGACGGATGAACCAGGGGGAGCAGATCCCTTCGATCGCCAAGAAGTATCGCGAGCTGGACGAAAGCGGCAAGCTCGCGGACAGCGATCTGCGCACGCGCATCATCAAGCACGAGATGGATCAGCGTGCCTTTGCCTTGACGCTGCGTCGCGCGGCGCTGGAGGCCAAGGGCAATGCCGGGCCGTCCGCGGCAACGAGCGTCATGAAGAACGTCGGTGCGCGGATCACGCAGGATCGCGCCGAGCTGGCGATTGAGATCATGGGCATGCAGGGCCTCGGCTGGGAGGGCGAGGGCTTCTCCCAGGAAGAGATCGCGCAGACGCGCACCTGGCTGTGGGGCAAGGCCGTGTCGATCTACGGCGGCTCCTCGGAGATCCAGAACAACGTGATCGCCAAGCGCATCCTTGGGATGCTGGATCACCAGTAAGTTCGGTTAGGCGCGGGAAGACACGCGTCGGAGAGGGCCGGGTCGAGGAGAAGCGCGCCAGACGCTTCTCCTCCCCGGCAGGTCTTTCGAGAAAAGGTTTCAAGAGCATGGCGTTGTTGAACGACGAACAAGTGATGTTGCGGGACATGGCCCGCGAATGGGCCGACAATGAGTCGCCGACCACCGCCTTCCGCAAACTGCGCGACACGGCGCCCGCAAAGGGCTTCGATGCGGAGGCGTGGACCACCATCGGCCAGATGGGCTGGTCCGGCATCGTCATCCCCGAAGAGTTTGGCGGTACGGCATTCGGCTATCTCTCGCTCGGTCTCGTCGTCGAGCAGCTCGGGCGAAACCTGGCGGTGTCGCCGCTGTCGTCCACCGCGGTCGCGGCCAGTGCGATCGTGATGGGCGGATCGGACAAGGCGAAGCAGGAATGGCTGTCGAAGCTCGCCGCCGGCGAGGCGGTGGCGACGCTCGCTATCGACGAAGGGCCGGTTCACGGCGGCGCGATCACTGCAAGCGTGGCGGGTGGCAAGCTGAGCGGCACCAAGAAGTTCGTCGCCGAAGGGGATGGCGCCGACGTGTTCGTGGTCGCTGCTGCCGATGGCCTGTACCTGGTGCCGGCTGGCGAGGGCGTGTCGGTCGTCTCGCGCAAGATGGTTGACAGTCGCAGCCATGCGGACGTGACCTTTGCCGATGCACCGGCGGAGAAGCTGGGCGGCACCGATCTGACGCAGGCGATCGTCGATCGCGCCACCGCCGTCACCGCCGCGGAAATGCTCGGCATGGCGGACAGCGCGTTCAACCAGACGCTCGATTACCTCAAGCAGCGCGTGCAGTTCGGCCAGGTCCTTTCGACATTCCAGGCGCTGCAGCATCGCATGGCCAAGATGAAGACCGAACTCGAGCTGATGCGCTCGGCGGTCGAGGGCGCGCTGGAGGCGATCGACGCCGGCCGGTCCGACGTGGATCAGGCGGTGAGCCTCGCCAAGGCGGTGGCGAACGACACGCTTCGGCTCGTCAGCCGAGAAATGGTGCAGCTGTACGGCGGCGTCGGCATGACCGATGAGTATGACGCTGGCCTTTATCTCAAGCGCTCGGCAGTGCTCGAGAACATGTGGGGCACGGCGTCTTACCACCGCGATCGGTTTGCGCGCCTCAACGGTTATTGAAACCTGTTCCAATCAACGGGTACGGCGGCGGTGATCCTCCGGGATCGCCGCCGCTTTTCTGTGGTACCAGCCTTTTTGACCACTTTCGTGCTTGACCTTGGGGAACCTGCGTCGTCTATTCGATGAACGGGTATGGCGCAGCTAGATGCCAACCCAGCATGGGAGAGAGAAATGGCGAAAGTATCTTTCGCCCGGGTGAGCGCGGCTGCGCTTGCTTGGGTCATTGCGATCGGCTCGGCACAGGCACAGATCGGGGGAGATCCTACCCCGGCGCAATCCTCCCCAAACGTTGATCAGGCAAGCTCGGCCCCAGACATCGTTGTCACCGGCACGCTGATTCGCGGCACGCCCGAAAATCTCGCCGTTCCCGTCGATGTCATCTCCAGCGAAGAATTGGCCAAGCAGGGTGCGCCGAGTGCGGTCGACCTGCTCAAGAACCTCACGGTCGCAAACGGCACGGTCGGTGACGCCAACCAGTTCGACAATCGCGCGCAGGGCTCCGAAGGTGTCGCCTCGGTCAACCTGCGCGGGCTTGGGCCGCAGCGCACCCTGGTGCTGCTGAACGGCAAGCGCATGGTCCCGTCGGGCCTCGGCATTCCGATCGTCGACGTGAACATGTTTCCCGCCGCCGCGATCGGCCGTATCGAAATCCTGAAGGACGGCGCGGCTGCGACCTATGGTTCGGACGCGATCGCCGGCGTGGTCAACTTTATCACCCGCACCGATCAGGAAGGCTTTCTGGTCTCCGGCGACTATCGCTGGATCGATGGCTCGAAGGGGGATTATGGCGGCGCCGCCTCGTTCGGCCACAAGCAGGACGATTTCCGTGTGTTCGCGGCGGTCGGCTATCAGCGCCGGTCGGAACTGCGCTTTACCGATCGTGACTTCGCGGTGCGGCCTTATCCCGAGAACCCGCAGGGTGCGTGGACCGGCGGCGGCAATCCCGGCAATTTCGATTTCAACGGTACCGTTGGCGGCATCAACCTGACGACCGACCTTGGCTGTGAGGGGCTGGGTGGCTTCCGCAGCGCGCCGGGATCGAACACCGATCGCTGCTTCACCAATTTTGGCCAGTTCGACAACCTGATCGAGCCGGAAGAGCGCCTGCAGGCGTATGTCGAGACCGAGTTCGACGTCGCAGACAACGCATCCCTGCGGTTCTCGGGGCTATATGCCTTCACGAACACGCGGGTCACGAGCTCGCCCAGCTATCTGCCGACGCTGCCGCCTTCCACCAACGCGGCATTCGGCAACGGCTCGTTGTTCGTAATTCCAGGCTACGCACCGGCGCTGCGCGACTATTGCGCGCTTTACGGTGCGCAAGCGGGTTGTTCGCGCGGTGCCTCGGGCGCGCTGGACAGCGCCATCGGTCTGCCCGTGCTGTTCCGCCCGTTCCTGCTGGGCGGCAACCCGCTGTTCAAGAACGGGAGCAACGATCGCGGCTCTGCCGTGTCGAAGCGCGATACGGAGGCGCTTCGGTTCACCGCGGACTTCAATGTCCAGCTGTCGAGCAATCTCGACTTCGCCACCGGCTTCACCTTCAGCGAATATGATCGCGATTACGACGGTACCGACTCATTTGGCGATCTGCTGCAAAATGCACTGGCCGGCTTCGGCGGGCCGGACTGCGCATACGCCAGCACGGCCTCGCGCGCGGGGCTCACGCCGGTGCAGCTCGCCGGGCTGGCAGGGACCAATGGATGCACCTTCTTCAACCCGTTCTCGACCAGCGTGTCGGCCAACGCCGCGACGGGCGTTGCCAATCCGAACTTTGCGGGGTCGCGCAATCCGGCCGGCTTCAATCTCACGCCGGGCGCCGGGCTGATCAACGACCTGTCGACGATCGACCTGTTCTTTCGCACGCCGAATACGAAGATCCGGACGCAGCAATATGTCGTCGACATCTCGCTCGCCGGTCGGTCGGGGCTGCGCTTGTGGGCCGATGATGACGTCGGCTTCGCCGTGGGCGGGCAATATCGCAAGAACACGTTCCGGCGCCGCCTAAATGCGGATGCGAATATCGCGATCAACCCGTGCCCGGGCACACCGTTGAACCCCAATGCGACGTGCAATCCGCGCACGGGCGCGCTCGGCTTCCTGGGGACCAACCCCGATCAGGATGCCGATGCAGACGTTTACGCGCTGTTCGCCGAATTGCAGGTGCCGATCACCAATGCGGTGAACCTGCAGCTGTCCGCGCGCTATGAGGATTATCGCGGCGCGGTGGGCTCCACCTTCGATCCGCAGGCGCGCCTCAAGATCGAGCTGACCGACTGGCTCGGCCTGCGCGGCGGCGTCGGCACCAGCTTCCGCGGCCCGCCGCCGCAGAACCTGTCGGGCTCGGTCGTCTCGCTGCAGGTGATCGGCACGGGCTTCCGCGCGGTGGAGGTGTTCGGCAATCCCAACCTGACGCCGGAAAGCGCCACGACCTACAACGCCGGCGTGCTGATCGATCGCGGGCCGTTCAACGCCAGCCTCGATTACTGGCGCTATGAGTTCGCCGGACCGATCGAATCCGAGCCGGTGTCGGGCCTGACCAACGCCTTGTTCGGCGCCAATGGCGTGGCGAATTGCGGTAACCCGGCGTTTGCCGCGCTCCAGTCACGCTTCACGTTCAACGCGGCGGGCTGCGGCATCAACAATGTCAGCCGCTTGCGCACGCAGGTGTTCAACAGCGCCGATGTGAAGACATCCGGCCTCGATTTCACCGCCAGCTACCGCGGTGAGCTTGGCCCGGTCGAAATGATGGTGGGCGGCGCGGCCACCTATGTGATCGACTACAAGGTTGACGACCTGCTCGTGGAAGGCGTGCTCGTCCAGCCGTCGTTCGATGCGGTGGGCAAGCTCAACTTCCAGACCACGTCGTACCCGATCCCGCAGTGGCGGGGGAACTGGTACGTCCAGGGCGACAGCGGGCCGCATTCGCTGCGGCTGCAATTCAACTATGTCGATGGCTACACCGACCAGCGCGGCGCCGGCATCTTCGGGCCGAACCTGGGTGCGCTCGGCGGCGTGGCCAACACGCGCGGCAAGGAAATCGGCTCGTGGCGGACCTTTGACGCGACCTACCGGCTCGCGCTCGACAGCGGCACGACCTTTACGCTGGCGGCCGTGAACATCTTCGATCGCGATCCGCCGTTCGCGCGGCTCGATCCGAACTACGACAGCTTCACCGCGTCACCGCTCGGCTTCACGTTGAAGGCGGCCGTTTCGCAGCGGTTCTGATGCCAAGGCGGCAATGTTTGTAGCGAAACATTGCCGCCAGCATGACAGGCTGACTTAGCGCCGCTGCCTGGCTAAGATTTCGCGCGAGAATAGAAGAAAAGGAGAGCAAGATGGATGCCAGCACCACCTGGTCGCAGGACGAGCGCGACGCGCGGGCTCTCCGGCGCAGAGGCTGGACGCTGGCACTGCTGACGATCGCCTATTTCTTCAGCTTCATGGATCGGCAGATCCTTGCCATCCTGCTGGAGGCGATCAAGGCGGATCTGAAGCTTTCCGATACGCAGTTGGGCCTGCTTTCCGGCCTGATCTTTGCCTTGTTCTACGCGACGCTCGGGCTGCCGATCGCGCGGTTGGCCGATCGGTCCAGCCGCAGCAACATCATCGCGATCAGCCTGGCCGTCTGGAGCGGCATGACCGCGCTGTGCGGGCTGGCGCAGAATTTCACCCACCTGATGCTGGCGCGCATCGGCGTCGGGATCGGCGAGGCCGGGTTTGGCCCGCCGAGCCAGTCGATCATCGCGGATCTCTACCCACCCGAAAAACGCGCTAGTGCGATGGCGATCTATTCGCTGGGCGTGCTGCTGGGCGGCGGGCTCGGCATCGTGATCGGCGGCTTTGTTGCGCATTCGTACGGCTGGCGTGCCGCCATGATGGTGGTTGGCTTGCCGGGCATTCTGCTTGCCATCATCATGAAGCTGTTCGTCGTGGAGCCGCGCCGCGGCCTCTCGGACGGGCAGGCCCCGGCCGCGCCGGCCGATGCGCCGGCCATGGGGCTGTGGAAGGGCGTTGCCACCTTGTGGCATAATCGCGCCGCCTTTCACCTGGTGGCAGCGATCACCATCACCTCGCTGGTCGGCTATGCCGTAACGGGCTGGGGGCCGAGCTACATGCAGCGCTCGCTCGGCATGTCGATGCTGGATGTCTCCAAATATGTCGCGCTTCCCGCTGCCTTTGTTGCCGGCTTCTCGGCGATGATCGGCGGCTGGTTCTGCGATCGCGCGGCAAAGAGCAAAGGGATCTATGCGCAGAGTTTCGTGGTGATGATCATGAAGCTGGTCGCCTTTCCCTTTGCGCTGGGTTTTTATTTCGTCGACGATCTCGTCCTGGCGCTCGGCAGCTATTTCGTCGCGGCAATCTTTGCGGGCGCTTACATCGGCCCGACCTATGCGATGATCCAGCATCTGGCGCCGCTGCGGCTGCGCGCGACCTGGGCAGCGCTGACGCTGCTGTCGACCAGCCTGCTGGGCCTCGGCCTGGGGCCGTTCATGGTGGGGCAGGTCAGCGACCTGCTCAAACCGACCTATGGCGCGGAATCGCTGCGCTGGGCGATGTTCTCCGTGGCGATGCTGACGCCGTGGGGCATCTTTCATTATTGGCGGGCGGGCGTGCTGATGAAGCGGCAAGAGGCGGCCGCCTGAGCGATTGCTGAGGCGCTGTAGCGGGGTCCCGTGATTGCGCCGGGTCGCCATGGCGGAACCGTCATGGTTCAGTTGATCCGAGCGGCGCGGCTTTACGCCTACGCCGCTCGCTCGATCGAGATTAGTTGAGCACGGACGGCGTGGCGGGGTATGCGCCGGCGTTTGCAAGCAGTGATGCCGGCGACTGTGCTGCTCAGGCGTCGATCACGCGCTCGTCGAACATCCCGAACGCCAGCGTGGAGGCATAAAGCGCCACGGCACGCTCACGCGGCATCGCCCAGGCCCATTTGCGCATGTCGAACGCGGCATTGAGGAACGCCATCACCAATTGGCTGGCGACCAGCGGATCGACCGCGCGGATCGTGCCCTCCGCAATCCCGTCCGAGATCGTGCCGGCAAAGCGCCGCGCGATCCGGTTCGAGCGATCCACCATCGTCGCGCGTACCGAGGTGGGCAGGCCACTGAGCGCGGTGGTGCGCAGCAAGGGACCCGTTTCGGAGAATTGTACTTCCAGCAGCGTGGCGAACATCGCGCACAGCCGGTCCCACTGCGATCCGCCGGCTTCGTCCGCCAGCCGCTGCGCCGCGGAGATCGTGTCGAAGCTGCGCCGGTAGCAGGCGATGACCAGATCGTCCTTGGCATCGAGGTGGTGGTAGAAGCTGCCCTTGGTAACGTTTAGCTCACTCGCGATGCGCTGCACGGAGGCGCCGCGATAGCCTAGCTCGTTGATCAGCCGGGTCGCCGCATGAAGAAACGCGTCGCGCCCCTCCACCGAATCCTGCGGCAGGGTGAGCGGGCCAGCGGCCCAATCGACGTTGCCGGCCGCGAGTCCATGCCGAAACACGTCCATGACGCGCGCTTCGATCCGCGGCAGCTGATCCATGTCGTAGCGATTCAGCCAGACCGGTAGCCAGAAGGTGTTTTCCATCAAAACGTGCGCGCGCGCACCGTTGAGATCGGTCTGCGCGCGCGTGGTCGCCGGCCCCCACAGCCCGCGCGCACGACGAAACACCTCGCGCCAGCCCGCCATCAGGCGTCCGCGCACCGGGTCCTCCATCGCGCGAAGATCCGAGAGCCCGGCGATCTGGCGTTCCTCGCCGCGCTGCACCCGCGCCAGTCGTGCCATGTTCAGCGCCAGATAGCGCTCGACCCGCGTTTCCGGCGTGTCCGCCTCCATCGCCGTGTCAAGCATGACGAGCAGATAGTCGAGCGTGTGCTCGAACGCGGCAGCGGCAAGATCTTCCTTGCGCTTGAAGTAATAGGTGACGCTGGTGGTGTTCAGCCCGACGCGACGCGCGACATCGGCAAAGGTCATGCCCTTGGCGCTTTGTTCGTTGATGGCATCGGCAGCGGCAGCGAGGATGGCCTCGCGCTTCGCTCGAAAGCGGCGCGTGCCCAGCTCCTCCCCAGCGCCGCCCGGTTCCCCCGTGGCTTGCATCCCATCAACTCTAGCGACAATTTTTCGAACGAACAGTCCTTTTATGAAGATGTTGCCCGCTCACCTGAAACATGGCGCTGCCGATCGATTCATCCGCTTGTCCGAAGATGCGGTACGCTTTAGAGCCAGCGTCAAACAGCGAAGCGGAGGGATGCGATGGACTTCACCTTGACCGAGCGCGAGACCTACTTTCGGGACCGCGTGAAGGCCTTCATCGACGCGGAGATCGCGCCGCGGCAGGCCGAATATCACGAGCAGGCGCATCATGGCGACCGGTGGAAAGTCATTCCCGTCATCGAGGAGGTGAAGGCCAAGGCAAAGGAAGCCGGGCTGTGGAATTTCTTCATGCCGCCGCACTCCGGGCAGCAGCACGTCGACGACACCTTCGAGTTTGAGGGGACGCAGCTCACCAACCTCGAATACGCCCTGTGCGCCGAGGAGATGGGCAAGATCGGCTGGGCCAGCGAATGCTTCAATTGCTCCGCGCCGGACACGGGCAACATGGAAGTGCTGCACCGCTACGGCACGCTGGAGCAGAAGGAAAAGTGGCTGCGCCCGCTGATGAACGGCGAGATCCGCTCGGTTTTCCTCATGACCGAGCCGGCGGTTGCCTCGTCGGACGCGACCAATATCGAAACGCGGATCGAGCGTGACGGCGATCATTATGTGATCAACGGCGTGAAATGGTGGTCGTCGGGCGTGGGCGATCCGCGCTGCAAGATCGGCATTCTGATGGGCAAGACGAGCTTCGAGGGCTCGCGCCACCAGCAGCAGAGCCAGATCCTGGTGCCGATGGACACGCCGGGCATCAAGATCGAGCGCATGCTCTCGGTGTATGGCTATGATCATGCGCCGCACGGCCATGGCGAGGTGAGCTTCACCAACGTGCGCGTGCCGGTCGAGAACGTGATCCTGGGCGAGGGGCGCGGGTTCGAGATCGCGCAGGGGCGCCTCGGGCCGGGCCGCATCCATCACTGCATGCGCACCATCGGCGTTGCCGAAGTTGGGCTCGAGAAGATGGCAAAGCGCCTGCTGAGCCGCGTGGCGTTCGGGAAGCGAATTTCCGACCATTCGGTATGGGAACAGCGCGTCGCGCAGGGCCGCATCGAGATCGAGATGACGCGGCTGCTCTGCCTCAAGGCGGCACAGACGATGGACGCGGCGGGCAACAAGGCCGCGAGCCAGGAAATCGCGATGATCAAGGTGTTCGCACCCAACATGGCGCTGCGCATCCTCGACGATGCGGTGCAGGCGCATGGCGGCGGCGGCGTGGCGGAGGATTACGGGCTGGCGCATGCCTGGGCTTCGCAGCGCACGCTGCGTCTCGCCGACGGCCCGGACGAGGTGCACGCCCGTGCGATCGCGCGCAACGAATTCGGCAAGTACGGCGACTGGAAGGCTGATATCGCCAACGACCGCGGCGCGCCGCGCAGCAGTGCCGAGGTGTCGAGCGGCGACATCGGGGTGTCGCGCTGAGTTGAATTGCGTCGCTTGCGCTGAGCTTCTCGCCCGCCGTGCGGTCTGCACGACAGGCGAGGGGCGCGGCGCCGGCGAAGGCAGGGGAGAGAGATCGTGAAAGCCGCAGTTATCTTCGAAACCAAGGCGCCGCTCCAGATCGAGGACGTCGTCGTATCAAAGCCCGGCCCGCATGAGGTGCTGATCCGCACCGTCGCGTGCGGCGTGTGCCGGTCCGACCTCCACTTCGTCGACGGCGCCTATCCGCACCCGTTGCCCGCGATTCCGGGCCATGAGGCGGCCGGCATCGTCGAGGCGGTGGGCAGCGAAGTGCGCACCGTTAAGGTCGGCGATGCCGTCGTCACCTGCCTCAGCGCATTCTGCGGCCATTGCGAATTCTGCATCACCGGCCGCATGTTCCTGTGTGTCAGCGCCGAGACGCGGCGCTCGCAGACCGCGGAGCCGCGGCTCAAGCTCGCGAGCGGCGGCAACGTCAACCAGATGCTGAACCTGTCGGCCTATGCCGAGCAGATGCTGGTGCACGAGCATGCCTGCGTCGCGATCGATCCGGAAATGCCGCTCGATCGCGCCGCGCTGATCGGCTGCGCGGTGACGACGGGTGCGGGCGCCGTGTTCAACACCACCGATGTGACGCCGGGCGAAACGGTGTGCGTCGTCGGGTGCGGCGGCATCGGCCTCGCGGCGGTGAATGCGGCGAAGATCGCCGGCGCGGGCAAGATCATCGCGCTCGATCCGGTGGCGGAAAAGCGTGCCGTCGCCGAGAAGCTGGGCGCCACACACACCTTCGATCCGATGAAGGACGGCGTCGTCGGCGAAGTGGTCGAGCTGACCAAGGGCGGCGTCCATCATGCGATCGAAGCGGTCGGCCGGCCGCAATCGGCGCAGACGACGGTCGACGTGCTGCGTCGTGGGGGCACCGCGACGATCCTTGGCATGATGCCGCTCGACCAGAAGGTCGGCCTGTCCGCCATGGAGCTTCTCTCGGGCAAGAAGCTGCAGGGTGGCATCATGGGGTCGAACCGCTTCCCAGTCGACATTCCGCGGCTGGTCGATTTCTACATGCGCGGCATGCTCGATCTCGATACGATCATCGCCGAGCGCCTGCCGCTCGCCAGGATCAACGACGCGTTCGACGAACTTCGCAAGGGTGATGCGACGCGCAGCGTGATCGTGTTCGATCAATGAGCAGCGCCGTCGCGGAAGATACTAGCCTGCAGGCGGAAGTCGCCGAGCGCGACCGGCTCGATACAGACAAGCTGTCGGCGTGGATGGAAGCAAACGTGCCCGGTTTTGCCGGGCCGTTGACCTATGCCAAGTTCGCCGGTGGTCAGTCGAACCCGACGTACAAGCTGATGACGCCGGGGCGCAATTATGTGCTGCGGCGCAAGCCGATGGGCGAGCTGTTGCCCTCCGCGCACCAGGTCGATCGCGAATATCGCGTGATGAAGGCGCTGAACGGCACCGGCTTTCCCGCGCCCGAGCAATTCGGCCTGTGCGAGGACGATGGCGTCATCGGCTCCGCTTTCTATGTCATGGACATGGTGGACGGGCGCACGATCTGGGACGGGTCGTTCCCCGGCATGACGGCGGAGCAGCGGCGCGACCATTACCATGCGATGATCGACACGCTGGCAGCGCTGCACAATGTCGATCACGAGGCGATCGGCCTGGGCGATTTCGGACGGCCGGGCAATTATTTCGAGCGCCAGGTAAGCCGCTGGACCAAGCAGTATCGCGGCGCCGAAACCGAGCACATGCCGGCCATGGAACGGCTGATCGAATGGCTGCCCAAGACCATTCCCGAACAGACGCGTACCACGATCGTTCACGGCGATTATCGCTGCGACAACATGAAGTTCGCACCCGGGCTGGAGCCGCGTGTCGCTGCCGTGCTCGATTGGGAATTGTGCACGACCGGCGATCCGCTGGCCGATCTCAGCTATTTTCTGATCAGCTGGGTGACGCAGCCCGAGGGCCGCTCGGGCGTGATGGGGCTGACCGGGCCGGAGACGGGCATCCCGACGGTTGACGAGGTGGTGGCGCGCTATTGCGAGAAGACCGGGCGCGATGGGCTGCCCGATCTTAATTGGCTGCTGGCGTTCAACCTGTTCCGCCTGGCGTCGATCGTCCAGGGTATCCGCAAGCGGTTCCTAATCGGCACGGCATCAAGCGCGAATGCCGAGGCGACCAGTGCGCGCGTGCCTATGCTGGCCGATGCGGCATGGGACTTTGCGGTGAAGGCGGGGGCAACCCAGTAAGTCATCCTCTTTCCGCATGCGGGAAGAGGGTCGGGGAGAGGGGCAGCGATGGAGAGGTGCGGCCGTTGACCGCCCCTCTCCCGACCCTCTCTGCACATGTGCGAGAGGGAGTGACATGAATCTGTTCGATTTGGCCGGCAAGGTCGTCGTCATCACCGGGTCGACGCGCGGGATCGGCAAGGCGAGCGCGATCGCATGTGCCGAGCAGGGTGCCAAGGTGGTGATCTCCAGCCGCAAGCAGGACGCATGCGACGCGGTGGCGGCGGAGATCAACGAGCGCTTCGGCGCGGGCACGGCGGTGGCGATCGCAGCCAACATCTCCGACAAGGCGGCGTTGCAGCATCTGATCGACGAAAGCCGGCGCGCGTTCGGCCGGATCGATTGCCTGGTCTGCAACGCGGCGTCCAATCCCTATTACGGCCCGCAGGAGGGGATTGCGGACGAGCAGTTCCGCAAGATTCTCGACAACAACATCCTGTCCAACCATTGGCTCATCACCATGGTCGCGCCCGAGATGAAGGAGCGCGGCGAGGGTTCGATCGTGATCGTTTCCTCGATCGGCGGCCTGCGCGGGTCGACGGTGATCGGCGCTTATTGCATCAGCAAGGCCGCCGACATGCAACTCGCGCGCAACCTGGCGCACGAATATGGCCCGCACGGCATCCGCGTGAACTGCATCGCGCCGGGCCTCATCAAGACCGATTTCGCCAAGGCACTGTGGGAGGACGAGGCTGCCGTCGCCGAGCGCAACAAGGGCACGCCGCTGCGCCGCATCGGCGAGCCGGAGGAGATCGCCGGAGGGGTGGTGTTCCTGGCGTCCAAGGCGAGCGGCTTCATGACCGGTCAGACGATGGTGATCGACGGCGGCGTGACGATCTGATCGTCGGCGCGAGCGAGGGAGAAGATAATGGCAAGGTTCACCGGCAAATCGATCATCGTCACGGGCGCAGGGTCGGGCATCGGACGCGCTGCTGCGACGCTGTTCGCAGCGGAAGGCGGACAGGTGATCGCCGCCGATAAGAAGGGTGCGGAGGCGACGGCAGCGGCGATCGGCGACGCCGGCGGCACCGCGTACGGCGTGGATATGGACGCCGGCAGCGAGGAGGATGTGGTCCGCACGATCGCGCTGGCGTGCGACAAGTTCGGCGGGCTGGACGTGATGTTCGCCAACGCCGGCATCTCGGGCGGCATGGCCAACATTTTCGACACTGACGTGTCGCTGATCACCGAGGTGTTGCGCGTCAACCTGATCGGGCCGTTCCTCGCGATCAAGCATGCCGCGCCGCGGATTGCGGAGCGCGGGCAGGGGGCGATTATCCTCACCGCCAGTGTCGCCGGCATCCGCTCGGGCGCCGGATCGCCGGCCTATTCCGCAAGCAAGGCGGGCGTCATCAATCTGGCGCAGGTGTCGGCGCAGCAGCTGTCGGGATCGAACGTGCGCGTGAACGCCATCTGCCCCGGCCTGACCGAGACGGGCATGACGCAATCGGTGTTCGACTATGCGCGCGAGGCGGGCAAGATCGACCGCGTGGGACGGCTCAACCCGCTGCGCCGTGGCGCGGCGCCGGAGGAACTGGCCCGCGTCGCACTGTTCCTGGCGAGCGAGGACGCTAGCTACGTCAACGGTCAGGCGATCGCGGTCGACGGCGGGCTGTCGTCGAGCCATCCCGTGACCAAGCAGGAATACGGCCGCACCTCCGCCTGAGACGTAGCGGCACGGGAACGGCTTGGCCCCGCGGAGGATTGTTGCCGCACGCAACGTCCAAGTCCGTGGAGCCAAGCCGATGACCCCAGCGCCGATCCGTTACTCGCCCGATCTGGAACAGGTGCAGCCGGACGAAGCGGAGACGATCGCCGCGCTCAATGAGACGTTCGACGATATCCTCGACACCACAGCGGCCGATTACGGCCATGCGGTTCGGGCGGTCCATGCCAAGGGGCATGGCATCATCGAAGCGACGTTGACCGTGGAGCAAAGGCTACCACCCGAGCTCGCGCAGGGGCTGTTCGCAATGCCGGGCGAGCACAAGGTGTGGATGCGGCTGTCCACCAACCCCGGCGACATTCTGGACGATGCGATATCGGTCCCGCGCGGCCTCGCGCTGAAGGTGCTGGATGTCGAGGGTGACCGCCTGCCGGGTGCGGAGGGCCGGACGCAGGACTTCATCATGGTCAACGGCACGACCTTTCAGGCGCCCGACGCAAAGACGTTCGGCCGCAACCTGCAGCTGCTCGCCGCTACCACCGACAAGGCCGAAGGGGGCAAGAAGGCGCTGTCGGCGGTGCTGCGGGGGCTGAACACAGCGCTGGGCGCGATCGGCATCGAAAGCACCAAGATCCAGTCGTTGGGCGGTGCGCCCAACGTCGATCCGCTCGGTGAGACCTATTCCAGCGTCACGCCGTTCCGTTTCGGCGACCATGTCGCCAAGTTCCGGCTGCGGCCGGTCTCACCCGACCTCACCGCGCATACCGGTGAGATCATCGACCCCGCCGGGCGGCCGAATGCCATTCGCGAGACGGTGCAGGCGCAGATGCGCGCGACGCACGCTGAATGGGCGTTTGAGGTGCAGCTATGCCGCGACACCGACAGGCAGCCAATCGAGGATCCGACGATCGAATGGTCGGAAGACGAGGCCCCATTCGCGCAGGTCGCCACCCTGCGCGCGGCGCCGCAGGACAGTTGGAGCGATGCGAAGGTGCAGGCGGTGAACGAGGAGATGCGCTTCAGCGTGTGGACCGGCCTTGCCGCGCACCAGCCGCTGGGCAACATCAATCGCGCACGACGCGACACCTACCGGCATTCGGCGGGTTACCGCGCGCGGTTCAACCGCTGCCCGATCCACGAGCCCGGCTAAACTGCGCGAAAGAGCACGTCGCGCGCCCGATCGGCGCGACGTGCCCTGTCGGGCTACGCGACACTCGCTGTCCAGCGGTCCACCACCGTGCCGAGCACGCCGAGCGGCATGCCGCCGGCCTGCACCACCGCGGTGTTGAAGCCGCGGACGTCGAACTTGCCGCCGAGCTTCGCCTTGGCCGCGTCGCGCAGGCGATTGATCTCGTTATGCCCGGTCTTATAGCCGAGCGCCTGGCCCGGCCAGATGCAGTAACGGTTGATCTCCGATCGCGCGCGGCTCTCGGTATAGCCGGTCGCCGCCATCAGCCAGCGGATCGCCTGGTCGATGGTCCAGCGCTTGTGGTGGAGGCCGGTGTCGACCACCAGACGTGCGGCGCGGAAGTTCATCGATTGCAGATAGCCGATGCGGCCGAGCGGATCACCCTCGTAGAAGCCGAGCTCGTCGCCGATCTGCTCCGCATAGAGGCCCCAGCCTTCCGAATAGGCGTTGAAGCCCAGCAGCGTGCGGATCAGCGGCAGGTCGAAGGTGTATTCGCCCTGCCAGATATGGCCCGGAATACCTTCGTGGAAGGTCAGCGTGGCCAATTCAAAGCGTGGCCAGTTCGCCGTATCGCGCAGGTTGATGTAATAGATGCCGGGCGTCGATCCGTCGATCGCGCCGGGTCCGGCATAGCCGTTTGGCGCGCCGTTCTGGATCGCGGGTGGCACCCGCTTGATGACGAGATTGCCGCGAACCAGCTTGGTGAACGCGCGTGGCAGGCGCGGGCGCAGCTTCGCCACGACGGTGTTGAGATAGGCGAGCAGCTCGGCACGGCCCGCATCGGTGTTCGCGTAGAGCAGGTCCGGCCTCTTGCCGAGCGCCGCCAGCCGTTCGCCCGGCGTGCCCTGCGACAGGCCCTGTGCGCGGAGCAGCGGATCGAGTGCGGCGGCATAGGCGCGGCATTGTTCGAGGCCCGACACGTGGATCTCGTCTGGCGTCCGCTCGGTCGTGGTGGCAGCCTCGGCGAGCCACGCATAACGATCCGTGGCGTCGGGGAGGTGCCACATGCCGGCATCCTTCGGCGCGCGCGGGAGGAAACTCGCCAGCGTGTCGGCCTGCGCGGCGAGCGCTGGGGTGATCCGACGATCGACGATGGTGGCGGCGCGCGCGGCCCAGTCGCCCGACAGCTTCGCCTTGCCGAGCTTTTCCGCAAAGCTGCGGATCATGCCCTGTTCGGCCGCCGGCTGCGCGGCGCCGGCGCGTAGCTGGGCGACGGTGATCTGGTTGAAGGCGGCGGGCAGCAGGACGTTCTTGCCCGCGTCGGCGCGCAGCCGCTCGGTTTCGTCGGCAAGCTGGACCGCATAGGCTTCCAACCGCGAAAGGTACGCCTCGGCATCGGCGCGCGTCGCGACATTGTGCTTGTTTTCAAGCAGGTCGGGCGTGTCAACGAAAGCGCCGTTGCCCTGCGTCACCACATAGGGCGTCGAGCGATAATTGTTGTTCGACAGAAACGCCATGTCGCCCACCGGCATGCGCCGCCAGCCGTCGAGCGCGATCCGGTGCGCCGCGGCGACCGTATCCACATGGGTGGCGACCGCCGGTGAGAGCGCGGCACGATCGACGCGGGTGAGCTCGGCCAGCCGCCGTTCGGCCCCCGCGCGGCGCGCCGCCTCGGCGGCCATGCTACGGTCGGTCAGCTTCGTCTTCAGCGCGGCGCGCTTGCCGGTGTCGATGCCGAGATACGCGGCACTTTCGGGATAGGCGCTGAGCAGCGCATCGGCCTGACAGTCGAGCAGGGCAAGCGCCTGCGAGTCGGCCGGCGTGGCAGGTGGGGTAGCGGCACCGGCGGGGAGGGCGGCCACGGCGGTGACGGCGGCAGTGCCGGCCAGGAACTCACGACGATTGGTCATGCGGGACTTTCAATGGTTTCGAGGGCGACGCTACCGCGCGACCAAGCTCCCGTCACCCCTTGCGGCATCACCCCTCTCGCCGTCACCCACCGGGGCGTTGCCGGCGGGGGTAACACTATTCCTTGGGGGTGCGCTGCCGGATCAGTCCCTCCTGCGCGACGCTCGCCACCAGCCGCCCGTCCTGGGTGAAGATCTTGCCATGGTTCATGCCGCGGGCGTGGCCGGCCCACGGGCTGTGGGTGGCGTAAAGCAGCCATTGATCGGCACGAAAGGGCTCGTGCAGCCAGATCGAATGATCGAGGCTGGCGCTCTGAAAGCCGGGCGTCGTCCAATTGACGCCGTGCGGCAGCATGCACGTGCCCAGCAGCGCCATGTCGGACGCATAGGAGAGGATTGCGCGGTGCATGGCAGGATCGTCACCGATCGGTGCGACGACGCGGAACCAGCTGTGCTGAATGGGGTCGGTCGGTGTCGGATTGAACCATTTGCGCGGATACACCGGCCGGATCTCGATCGGGCGTGGCCGCGTGACCATTCGGCGCTGCCGCTCGGGCAGGTTCACCGCATCCTTGGCGCGCAATTCCGCCTCGGTCGGCAGCGTTTCCGGCGCGGGCACGTCAGGCATCTGATCCTGGTGGTGAAATCCTTCTTCCGGTGCCTGAAGCGAGCAAGCGAGGTTCAGGATCGGCGCGCCGCGCTGCATTGCGATTACCCGCCGGGTGGCGAAACTGCGGCCTTCGAAATCGCGCACCACACGGTAGATGATCGGGAAATTCTCGTCGCCCGGGCGCATGAAATAGGCGTGCAGCGAATGCGCGATCTTGGGCTCGTCGGTGGAGCGCTGCGCCGCTTGCAGCGCCTGTGCAATCACCTGCCCACCGAACACGCGGCCGACCCCACCCTTTGATCGACGCCCGCGGTACAGATCGGTGTCGATTTCCTCCACATCGAGAAGGTCGACGAGGTCGGCGGCGAGCGCTTCGGGGCTGGGTGTGTCGGTCATCGGTGCTCCCGCGCCCGCGGCGATCCCCGGGCGCTTGCGGTGCGATTGGTGGAGGCGCCCCTGCCGTTCGGCAAGGGCGCTCGGTCGCTCAGTAGCCGGCTGCCTTGGCGAGGCGATCGGCATGGAAGTTCGCATCGCCGAACAGTTCGGCAAGGACGCGCTGGCGCTTCATGAAGAAACCGATGTCATATTCGTCGGTCATGCCGATGCCGCCGTGCATCTGAACGCCTTCCTGCACGCTGAGCATCGTGGCGAGCCCGGTCATCGCCTTGGCGACCGAGACGGCGCTGTCGGCCTTGTCATCGCCCGCGTCGAGCAGCTGCTGCGCCTTCAGCACGGCGGCGCGCGCCACTTCCATCTCGCTGTAGAGATGCGCGGCGCGGTGCTGCAGCGCCTGGAAGCTGCCGATCAGCGTGCCGAACTGCTTGCGCTCCTTCAGATAGCCAACGGTCATGTCCATCGCGCCGGTGCCGACACCGAGCATCTCGGCGGCGGCGCCGACCTGGCCGGCGCGCAGCAGGCGGCCGAGCGGCGTGCGCCCGGCATCGACCTCGCCGATCACCGCATCGGCATCCACCTCGACCCCGTCGAACTCGATGCGGGCGGCGATGCTGGCGTCGGTCAGCCGCTCGCCCGTGGCGGTCATCCCCGCGGCATCCTTCGGAACGGCGAACAGCGTGACGCCCTGTTCGTCGTCGGCCGCGCCGGCCGTCCGGGCGGCGACGATCAGCACGTCGGCGACATGGCCATGCTGGACGAACTGCTTGGCGCCGGTCAGCTTGAAGCCGTTGCCCGACCGTTCGGCCTTCATCGCGACGGCGTTGCGGAACTTGGCGCCTTCGTCGATCGCCAGCGCGGCGACCGTTTCACCCGCGACGATGCCGGGGAACCAGCGGTCCGCATGCGGCGTGCCCTTCAGCGCCTCGACCGCGGCAACGGCGGTCTGAAGGAACGGCGACGGCGACAGATTGCGGCCGATCTCTTCCAGCACGATGCCCGCCTCGACATGGCCGAGACCAAGGCCACCCTGCGCCTCGTCGATCAGGATGCCGGTAAAGCCCATATCGGCGAACTGCTTCCACAGGTCGCGCGAGAAGCCGGTTTGATCCTTGTCGTCGCGCAACTTACGCATGTGGCTGACGGGGGCGGAATCGGCGACGAAATCGCGCGCGGTGTCGCGCAGCATGGTCTGATCTTCGTTCAGAAAAAGAGGCATCGTTGGTCCCTTTTACGCCCCGGCGCAGGTGCGCGCCGGGGGAGGTGGGAAGCGGCGGCTGCCCAAAGTGAGCGCCACCTGCTTCCCGTCTATCGTCTGGCGAGTGCGCCCTCCCCGCGGGGAGGGCGACCCGATCACGCTCCAGGCAGCTCCAGGATGCGCTTGGAAATGATGTTGAGCTGCACCTCGCTGGTGCCGCCCTCGATCGAATTCGCCTTGGTGCGCAGCCAGTCGCGGGCCGGTGCACCGCCGCGCGACCGCTCGCTTTCCCATTCGAGGTTGTCGGAGCCGCCCGATGCCATCAGCAGCTCGTGCCGAGACTTGTTCAGCTCGGTGCCGTAGTACTTCATCATCGACGGCTGGGCTGGGTGCGCACGGCCGGCCTTCAGCTCGTCAATGAAGCGCTCGGACTGAGCGGCGAACGCCTTGGAGCGAACCTCGAACTCGGCGATCTTGGCGCGCAGCAGCGGATCGGCGAGGCGGCCGTCGTGATCGAGGCCGATGGTCGCGATCGCGCCGTCGATCAGCGGGTTCTTGCCCCCGCCGCCAAGGCCCATGTTCGAGATCATCTCGCGCTCGTGCCCGAGCAGATATTTGGCGACGTCCCAGCCCTTGTTAAGCTCGCCGACCAGGTTTTCCTTGGGCACCTTCACATTGTCGAAGAAGGTTTCGCAGAAGGGCGAATAGCCGCTGATCAGCAGGATCGGCTTGGTCGAGACGCCCGGCGTCTGCATGTCGAACAGCACGAAGCTGATGCCATTGTGCTTGTTGGTCTTGTCCGTGCGGACGAGGCAGAAGATCCAGTCGGCGTAATTGGCGTAACTGGTCCACACCTTCTGCCCGTTGACCAGGAAGTGATCGCCCTTGTCCTCCGCGCTTGTAGCGAGGCTGGCGAGGTCGGACCCGGCGTTCGGCTCCGAATAGCCTTGGCACCAGCGGATCTCGCCGCGCGCGATCTTGGGCAGATGCTCCTTCTTCTGCTCTTCGGTGCCGTATTTCAGCAGCGCCGGCCCGAGCATCGAGATACCGAAAGAGGACAGCGGGTTGCGGCAGCGCAGCTTCGCCATTTCCTCACGCAGGATCTTGGTTTCGGCGGCCGACAGCCCACCGCCGCCATATTCCTTGGGCCAATCGGGCACGGTCCAGCCCTTGGCGCCCATGGCGTCCATCCACTGTTTTTGCGCCGGGGTCATGGCGCTCTGATCGCGACCACCCCAGACGCTGTCTTTTTCGCTGCGGATCGGCTCGCGCATCTCGGGCGGGCAATTCGCCTCAAGCCACGCGCGCGTCTCGGCGCGGAACTGATCAAGATCGGTCATTCGCTTGCTCCTTCGCGGTCTTCTCGCGCAGATATTGGATGAGTTCGATGGTGTGGCCTTCCGGATCGTCGAGGAAGGCGATGCGCATGCCGGGGAGATCCTCCGGCGGGCGAACGGCGGTGGCACCGGCGGCGATCGCCCGATCCCAGGCAGCCTGGATGTCGCTGGTCGAAAGGCCGAGCGGCCCGTGATTGTCCCCGCGCACCAGGCTGCGGCCGTCGGTGTGGTGATAGAGGACGAGGGTGAAGGGATCGTCGGCGAGCCCGATCAGCACCTCCTCCATCCCCGACAGTGCGATGCGATGGCGCTCGGTAAAGCCGAACGCCTCGCCGTAGAAGGTGAGCGCGCGCGGCAGATCTTCCACGACGAGCTTGGTGAAAAGGATGCGGTCGACCGTCACTGCGCGTCTCCCGCCGCATCGTGGATATCGCGCGCCGCGGCGATGGCGGTGCGATCGGCGTAGAGGTCCGCGATCACCTGGACGCCGATCGGCAGCCCGTCGGCATCCTTGCCGATCGGCACGCTGGTGGCGGGCAGCATCGGGAAGGTGGCGAGGCCGGGAAAGACGAACTGGTGGAAGAACCGCGTATCCTCGCCATCGATCGACAGCCGGCGCGTGGCGAGCGGCGTCGGATCGTGCGGGAACGCGGTCATGCCCACGGCGGGTGCGATCACGCCGTCATAGGTTTCGAACATCCGGCGCCACTGGCGCTGGTTGCGGGCTTGGTCGTCGTGGAGATTGAGCCAGGGTTCGAGCTCGGGCGCGGCCTCCCCCTCCGGCCGTGTTGCGCGGCGCGACATGGCGATGTTCAGCATCTGCCAATAGCCGGCGTGCTGGCGCTCGAGATCGGGCAGGAGATCGCTGTCAGTATCGACGGTGGCGCCGGTCGCCCGCAGCGCCGCGGCGACGCGTTCCAGCGCGTCGACGATCGACTGCTGCACCTTGGCCATCGGATGGCCGGTGAGAAGCAGAAAGCGCCACGCGCTGCCGTGGCGACGCGCCGGCGCGAGCGGGTGATCCGCCACGACGCCGAGCGCCGTTTCGAGATCGTCGGCGTCGCGCGCCATGGGGCCGAGCACCGAGAGGACGGTACGCGCCCCGTCGGTGCCGGGCATATAATGACCCTCGGTAGGGATGACGCCCCACGTGGTCTTGTGCCCCCACACGCCGTTGAAGGCGGCGGGCACGCGAATCGAGCCGCCGATGTCAGAGCCGAATTCGAGCGGGACCATCCCCGCGGCGAGCGCCACCGCCGAGCCGCCGGACGATCCGCCCGCGACCCGATCCGGGTTCACCGCATTGTTGGTGCGGCCATAGACCGGATTATCGGACTGGAGATCGGACAGCGCCGGAGGAACGTTGGTCTTGCCCAGGATGATCGCGCCGGCCGCCTTCAGCCGGCGGACGGTGACCGCGTCCTCCGCGGCGGTGAAATCGCGATGCTCGGCAAAGCCGAAGGTGGTCGGCAGGCCGGCGACGTCATAGCTTTCCTTGATCGTCATCGGCACGCCGAGCAGCGGGCCGTCGAACCCTTTCGCGATGCGCGCGTCGAGCGCGGCAGCGGCGGCGCGGGCGCGATCGAAATCACGCACCACGACAGCGTTGAGCGGCCCGTCGCGTTCCTCGATCCGGGCGATCGCCGCCTCGGTTTCCGCCAGCGCCGTGGTGGCGCCGGAGCGGACCGCGGCGGCGGTCTGAATGGCGGTGCGCTCAGTCATGGCTGGAGGCTCCTGTGCCCGCCCGACCGTCGCGCGCAGAGACGCCAGCCGCACAAGCGGGGAGGCGGCGCCACGTAGCGGCGGGCAGGGCGGGGCACGTTGCGGTCACTTCAGCGCGCTGCCCGATTCGGCGGCGGTCTTCAGGCTCTCGGCAACCTTGAAGTTATGCTTTTCAAGGCCTTCGACGATCTTCTTCAGGCCGACTTCGTTCTGCGCCCAGAACATCGGGCCGCCGCGATAGACCGGCCAACCATAGCCCATGATCCAGACGACATCGACGTCGCTCGCGCGCTGCGCCTTGCCCTCTTCGAGGATCAGCGCGCCTTCGTTAACCATCGGGTACAACGTGCGCTCGACGATTTCCTGATCGGTGATCTCGCGCTTGGGCAGGTTCGACTTGGCGCGGAATTCCTCGATGATCTCGAGCGCGCGGGGGCTCGGCGTCGCGTTACGCTTCTCGTCGTAATCGTAATAGCCGGCGCCCTTCTTCTGGCCCCAGCGACCCTCGGCGGCGAGCGCATCGCGGATGCTCTCGATCCGGCTCGGATCGCGGTGCCAGCCGATGTCGACGCCAGCGAGGTCGGCCATCTGGAACGGGCCCATCGGCATGCCGAAATCGGTGTGGACCTTGTCGATCTGCTGCGGCGTCGCGCCCTCCATGAGGAGCTTGTTGGCCTCGATCTGGCGCGGGCTCAGCATGCGGTTGCCGATAAAGCCGTGGCACACGCCGGCGACCACCGCGACCTTCTTGATCTTCTTGGCGAGCGCCATGACGGTGGCGAGCACGTCCTTCGCCGTCTTCTCGCCGCGCACCACTTCGAGCAGGCGCATGACGTTGGCGGGCGAGAAGAAGTGCATGCCGACGACGTCCTCGGGACGCTTGGTCACCGCGGCGATCTCGTCGACGTTCAGGTAGCTGGTGTTCGACGCCAGGATCGCGCCGGGCTTGGCGATGGCGTCGAGCTTGGTGAACAGCTCCTTTTTGACGTCCATATTCTCATACACCGCCTCGATGATGAGATCGCAGTCGGCAAGGTCATCCAGGCTGAGCGTCGGGGTGAGCAGGCCCATCGCCTTTTCCGGCGCGTCGGGCTTGATGCGGCCCTTGGCGGCCGACGCTTCGTAATTCTTGCGCATCACGCCGGTGCCGCGATCGAGCGCGTCCTGCTGCATCTCAACGATGGTGACGGGGATGCCCGCCGACAGGAAGTTCATCGAGATGCCGCCGCCCATCGTGCCGGCGCCGATCACGCCGACCTTGTTGATCGGGCGCAGCTGCGTGGTCTTCGGGTCGACATCGTCGATCTTCGCGGCTTGGCGCTCGGCGAAGAACAGGTGGCGCTGCGCGGCGGACTGGGTGCCCTCCATCAGCTTGACGAATTCGGTGCGCTCGAACTTCAGCCCCTCGTCGAACGGCAGCTCGCTGGCCGCGACGACGCAGGCGATGTTGGCGGCGGGCGCATCGAAGCCGCGCATGCGGCGGCCGTGCTTCTTCTTGAATTCCTCGACCGCCTCCGGGTCCGGCGCGACCGTCTTGTCGCGCACGCGCGGGATCGGCTTCTTGTCGGCGATCTCGCGCGCAAAGGCGATCGCGTCGGCCTCCAGCGAGTCCTCGCCGACGACCCGGTCGACCAGGCCGACCTCTGCCGCCTTCTTCGCCGGGATCGGATCGCCGATCGCGACCATCTCGATCGCCGCCTTCACGCCGACGATGCGCGGCAGGCGCTGCGTGCCGCCGGCACCCGGCAGCAGGCCGAGCTTCACCTCGGGCAGGCCCATCACCGCCGAGGGCACCGCCACGCGATAATGGCAGGCAAGCGCGACCTCGCAGCCGCCGCCCAGCGCCGTGCCGTGGATCGCGGCAACGATCGGCTTTTCGCTCGAATCCATCATCACGATCACGTCCTGCAGCGACGCACCCTTGGGCGGCTTGCCGAACTCTGTGATGTCAGCGCCGGCGAAGAAGGTCTTGCCGTCACAGCGGATCACCATCGCCTTGATGGCGGGATCCTTGATCCCCATGCTGACGCCCTCGTTCAGCCCATCGCGCACGCCAGCGCCCAGCGCATTCACCGGCGGGGAATCGGAAATGATGACGAGGACGTCGTCGTGGCGTTCGAAACGGACGGGGGAAGTCATTGTGCAATCGTCTCCAATTCAGGTCGCGGTGAGGGCCGGACGGGCCCGAGCCGCTTCGTTCAGTTCAGCGCCGAGTAGATCATCGTTTTGAGCTCGCGCCGGATGGGATAGATCATGCTGGGCGACAGCTGCGTCATGAACACCATGGTCAGCCGCTCGACCGGATCGATGAAGAAGGCGGTCGAGAACATGCCGCCCCAATAATATTCGCCGACGCTGCCCGGCATCATCGAGCGCGCGGTGTCGATCGTCACGGCAAAGCCCAGGCCGAAGCCGGTGCCGGCATTCTGCGTCTCGCTGAACAGCGATTTGGACATGGCCGACAGATCGGCGCCGTTCGGCAGATGGTTCTGCGTCATCAGCTCAATCGTCTTGCGGCCAAGGATCCGCACACCGTCGAGCGTGCCGCCGTTGAGGCACATCTGGCAGAAGCGGTTATAATCCAGCGCGGTGGAAACCAGCCCGCCGCCGCCGGACACCAGGGTGAACGGCTTAGACCACATGCTCTCCTCGGCCCGGTCGAACATTACACGGCCCTTGCCCGGCACCAGCGTGTAGCAGTCGACCAGCCGGTCGAGCTTCTCGCTGGGTACGGTGAAGCCGGTGTCGTTCATGCCCAGCGGCTTGAAGATGCGCTGTTCGAAGAATTCCGGCAGCGACATGCCCGACACGCGCTGCACCACGGCGCCCAGCACGTCGGTCGACACCGAGTAATTCCAGCTCGTCCCCGGCGAAAATTCCAGCGGCAGCTTGCCCAGCTCGGCAACAAAGCCGTCGAGATCGAGGTTGCCGTGCCAATTCTCCAGCTTCAGCTCGCGGTGCGCGGCATCGATGTTGGAGCGGTTCTGGAAACCATAGGTCAGGCCGGAGGTGTGGCGCAGCAGGTCCACCATGCGCATCGGCTCGTCGGTCGGCCGCGTCATGAACGGCACGCCCGCGCCGCCGCCGGCATAGACGCCCAGCTTCTTGAACTCGGGCAATACGTGATGAACCGGCGTATCGAGCGCGACCTTGCACTCCTCCACCAGCATCATGAACGCCACCGAGGTGATCGGCTTCGTCATGGAGGCGATGCGGAACATGCTGCCTTCGTCGATCGTCGTCGCGCCGCCCTCGCGCGCTCTGCCTTGCGAGGAGAAGTGCACGATCTCGCCATCACGCGACACCAGAAGCTGGGTGTGCGGGAACTCGCCCGAATCGAGGTACCGTTCTTTCAGGAACGTATCGATCGCGGCAAGGCGGTCGCCATCAAACCCGTGCTTCTTCGGTGATGCGATCTTCATGGCCCCTCCATACCCCGGCTTCTAATTGTGCCTCTTCCTATCGCTTGAGCGGGCGCGGAATCAATCCTAACGTGACGCGGCAAGCGAGTGAATTTTACGCGTGGGAGAATCTGACGTGGCGACGCAACCCCAATCCGCATCCTGGCCCGCCATGTCGGTGAAGGAAGCCGAAGCGCTGCTGACCGCGCCGGGCGCCAAGTTCGAGATGGAGACGGTGACGATCCGGGGCGTGCCGACGCGCGTTTGGAAGAATGCGCCGCCGCACATGGCCGCGCTCGTCGCGCTTTCGCAGACGCATGGCGAGCGGCTGGCGACGATCTATGAGGACGAGCGGGTCAGCTACGATGCGCAGTTCCGCGCGATCGCGGCGCTGGCGGCCGATCTCGCCGCCGGCGGGGTGAAGAAGGGCGACCGCATCGCGCTGGCGATGCGCAACCTGCCCGAATGGATCGTCGCCTTTTTCGCCATCACCGTGTCCGGCGCCGTCGCCGTGCCGCTCAACGCCTGGTGGACGGGTGAGGAACTCGCTTACGGCCTGGAGGACTCGGGCGCCACCGTGCTGATCGCCGACGACGAGCGGTGGGAGCGGATCGCCCCGCTCCGCGCGCAGTTGCCGAGCCTCAGCCGCGTACTCGTCAGCCGCGCCGCCGCCCCGCTGGAGGGTGCGGAGCGGCTGGAAGAGGTGATCGGCATCCCGCAGGACTGGGCGCGCCTCCCCGCGGGCGCGCTGCCCGATGCCGCGCTGGAGCCCGAGGACGAGGCCACGATCCTCTACACCAGCGGCACCACCGGCAAGCCGAAGGGCGCGCTCGGCACGCATCGCAATTTCATGACCAACATCCTGTCGACCGGCTATGCCATGGCGCGCTCGATCATCCGCCGCGGCGATCCGCTCCCCGAGCCGAGCCGAAAGGTCGCGCTGACGGTGATCCCGCTGTTCCACGCAACCGCGCTGTCCTCGGGCCTGATGGGCGCGATGGCGGCGGGGCACACCATTATCTACATGCGCAAGTTCGAGGCCGTGCGCGCGATGGAGATCATCGAGCGCGAAAAGGTGAATTCCACCGGCGGCGTGCCGACGATCGCCTGGCAGCTGCTCGAGCATCCCGATCGGCACCGCTACGATCTCTCCAGCCTCGAGACGATCGGCTATGGCGGCGCGCCGTCAGCGCCCGAATTGGTGCGCAAGATCGCTGCCGAGCTGAAATCCGCGCCCGGCAACGGCTGGGGCATGACCGAGACCACCGCCACCGTCACCACGCACTCGGGCGAAGACTACCTTCACCGCCCCGAAAGCTGCGGCCCCGCCGTTGCGGTCGCCGATCTGAAGGTAACGGACGGAGACGGGCGCGAGCTGCCGCCGGGTGAGGTTGGCGAGCTGTGGGCACGCGGGCCGATGATCGTGAAGGGCTATTGGAACAAGCCTGAAGCGACCGCCGCCACCTTTGTCGATGGCTGGGTGCGCACCGGCGATCTCGCGCGGCTCGACGAGGAAGGTTTCTGCTTCATCGTCGATCGCGCCAAGGACATGGTGATCCGCGGCGGCGAGAACATCTATTCCAGCGAGGTCGAGAACGTCCTCTACGATCACCCCGCCGTCACCGATTGTGCGCTGATCGGCATTCCCCATCGAACGCTGGGGGAGGAGCCTGCGGCCATTGTTCACCTCGCGCCGGGCACGTCGGCCAGCGAGGCGGAGCTTCAGGCGTGGGTTCGCGATCGGCTTGCCGCGTTCAAGGTGCCGGTCGCGATCCGCTTTTGCGACGAGATGCTGCCGCGCAACGCCAACGGCAAAATCCTGAAGCGCGATTTGAAGGTACTATTTGAGGATCGTGCCGCCGCCTGAAGCGTTACAGTGGCGCAACAAAAGGCGCCATTTCATTGATGCGTACAAAGGACTTTCTCCGCGGTCGCCGCAGGAACGAACTCTCGGTGGAGGAGACCGATGCGCTTGAAGATGCCGTCGACGCGGTGGAGGTCGTGCCGCCGCGCACGGTGCTCGCGTCGCGCGGCGATCGGCTGAACCGAAGCACGCTGATCATCGATGGGTACGCCTGTCGGTACATGGATGCGCGCGACGGCTATCGACAGATCCTGTCCTACCACGTCGCGGGCGATTTCATCGACCTGCACAGCTTCCCCACGCGCTACATCGATCACGACATCGCCACCATCTCCAAGGTGACGCTGGCCTATGTCCGGCACGATCGGCTCGAGGCACTGATGACGGAGCGGCCGCACCTGGCGAAGTTGCTCTGGTTCAGCACCATGCTCGATGCCGCGCAGCACCGCGAGTGGATCTTCAGGATCGGGCGCCTCGACGCGGCGGGGCGGCTCGCCCATTTCATCTGCGAAACCTTCTATCGGATGCAGGCGGTCGATCGCGTCCAGGATGGGACGTGCGATCTGCCGCTGACGCAGCAGGATCTGGGCGAGATCGCGGGCCTGACCAGCGTTCACGTGAACCGCGTGCTGCGCCGCTTGCGCGAGGACGGGCTGGCGATCGTCGGCCGTGGCAAGCTCCAGATCCTCGACCTTGACCGACTCGCCCGACTGGGAGAGTTCAAAACCGACTATCTCTATCTTGAGGACGGGCCGTGGCAGGAATGATCAACGGCATGCCTGCAGCATCGGTTGCTTGGCCGTTCCGCGGTCATCCTTTCCGTGGCTGAGCTTGCCCCGGAGCTTAGCCCTGCTCCCCTTGTAAGCGCCGGCGGCGGGATCGAACCGGATCCGCCCACCGAAGACCCGCGCATTGCGCTGCGCCGCGATCGGCTGCTCGCCGCCCTGACGCTGACCGCCGGCATGGGGCTGATCATCGGCGTGCCGTTCGCGCTCAAGAGCGGCGCGGAGTTCTTTGTCCCGACCACGGTCGCGCTCGTGGTAAGCATCGCGCTGATCCCGCTGCTCGAATGGCTGGAAGCGCGGCGGCTGCCGCCAGCCATCGCCTCGCTGCTTTGCGTCATCCTGTTCCTGGTCGCGGCGAATGTCGCGCTGGCGGCGATCGTGGTGCCGGCGATCGACTTCTTTCGGCTCTTGCCGACGCGGATCGAGCGCATTCAGGACAATCTGGAGCCGCTCCTCGATCTGTATTCGAACCTCGAACGCTACGCCAATCGCACGTTGCAGCGCCTGGCGGCGGCGCCCGTCCGCCAGTCGCCCAGCGCGGCGGTCGCGCCGCCCAGCTCGATCCTGGAACTCGCCGCCACCTCCGCGCCGGCTGTCATCATCCAGGTGCTGTACGCCATCCTCGTCACCTTCTTCTTCCTGACAGCGTGGACGCGTACGCGGACGGGGATGATCACCAGCCGCGAAAGCTTTGGCGGCGCGATGGCGACGGCGCGCGTGATCCAGGCCGTCGTGGATGACGTATCCAGCTATCTGGGTACGATCACGGCGATCAACATCGTGCTCGGGCTGGTCACCGCCGGTGCGCTTTATCTGCTCGGCATGCCCTTTCCGCTGATGTGGGGCGGGATCGTCGCGTTGTTCAATTACATCCCGTACTTCGGGCCGGTCATCGCCGCGTTGCTGGTGGCGCTCGGCGGCCTGATGACGTTCAACGATGTGGCAACCGCGCTGGCGGCGCCCGCCATCATGTATGGCCTGCACCTGGTCGAGGCGAACGTCGTGACGCCGCTGATCGTCGGCCATCGCCTCACCATCAGCCCGGTGCTCATCCTTATCTCGCTCAGCTTTTGGGGCTGGGTGTGGGGAACGGTAGGGGCGCTGCTTGCGGTGCCGCTGCTGATCATCATTCAGACGGTGATCAAGGGTGCAGGTAAGCCCGACATTGCCGGTTTCCTGTTCGAGCACGGCACGCTGGTGCGCCAGCCGGTGCGCCGTTCGCCGGAATTTGCGAAAAGCGAGGATGATGTCGTTGACAGCCCCGCGCCGGTGGCATAGTGGCGCGCCTCCACGCTGATCCAAGCGGGTGTAGCTCAGTTGGTTAGAGCGCCGGCCTGTCACGCCGGAGGTCGCGGGTTCGAGCCCCGTCACTCGCGCCATCCCTGATAGGGGTGGTGGATGAAAGATGTGGAGCACCGCTACGGCTGGTCCGGGCGGGTGTAGCTCAGTTGGTTAGAGCGCCGGCCTGTCACGCCGGAGGTCGCGGGTTCGAGCCCCGTCACTCGCGCCATCCGATCGGATGGCTTATCCTCACATCGCATCAGATCGCAGCCGTGTGCCGGCTGGCATCGTCTTTTTCGTCATGACGGGCAGGTGCTGAGCCGCGACGAGCGGGGGCTTACGTCCGGCCAAATTCCGGCTAGTCACGATCGTTCGATGCGGCACCGATGCTGCGCCGATGGGGGATTTCTGCGTGTCGCAAAGCGTAAAGGGGTGGGCGCTGTTCAAGGCGGCGATGGGCAGCCGAAAGACAGCCGTCATGCTCGCCCTCGGTTTCTCGTCCGGGCTGCCGTTCGTTCTCCTGATCGGCACGCTCAACGCCTGGCTCGGCGAGTTGCAGGTAAGCCTGGCGACGATCGGCGTCCTGTCCTGGATCGGCCTTGCCTACGCTTTCAAATTCCTCTGGTCACCACTGGTGGACCGCGCGCGGCCGCCGTTGCTTGCCCGGCTGGGGCGGCGCCGATCGTGGCTCGTCCTGTGCCAGGTGTCGCTGGCCGTTCTGCTGTGGCTGCTCGCGCTCACCGATCCGATCACCGCTATCGGCACCTTTGCCGGCCTTGCCGTCATTGCCGCCTTTCTGTCGGCAACGCAGGACGTCGTGCTCGACGCCTGGCGCATCGAGATCGCCGATGATGTCGCCACGGTGGAGCTGCTGTCCGCCATCTATCAGCTTGGCAATCGGTTTGCGGCGCTGACCGGCGGCGCGCTGGCGCTGGTTATCGCGGCGCGCACCGGCTGGCCGATCGTCTATATGGGCATGGGCGTCGCGATGCTGGCGCTGGTCGCCGCAACGCTGGCCGCGCCCGAGGCCGCCGAACTGGCGGAGGATCGCGCCCGTCCGCTGGGGGATCACGCCGCCCCCGATCCGCGCCGCCGCACGCTGGCGCTGGCGATCGTCGGGCTCGGCTGGGGCGCCGCGATCCTCGGTCTCGGCAGCTTCATGGTGGAGGCGCTCAGCCCGCCGGCGCCCGGCGCCAAGGCGCCATCGGCTGGCGATTTCACCAAGGCATGGGGACCGTGGATCGTCATCCTGACGGTGGTGCTGCCCGCGCTGGTGGCCGCCTGGACGAACCGTGTTCGCGAGCCGCAGCCGCAGCCTGGCCGACGCGTGCTCGACCATTGCTATCGTGCCCTGGTGCTCCCACTCGCGGAGCTGGTCGATCGGCTGCGCTGGGGCGCGATCATCGTTGTGGCGCTGATCCTGGTCTATCGCATCTGCGATTCGATCTGGGCGCCCTTCGCCTTTCCCTTCTACCTCGATTTCCTTGGCTATTCGAACGACGAGGTGGCGTTCGCTTCCAAGCTGTTCGGCGTGCTGATGACCATTGCCGGCGTCGCGCTTGGCGGGCTGATGTTCTCCACGCTGGGTCGCATGCCGACCATGCTGGCTGGTGCCATCACCGCCGCTGCGTCCAATCTGCTCTACGCCGATCTCGCGACGGGCGGGGCGGGGATCGATGCCTTTGCGGGCGTGTTCGGGCTGTACAATCTCGGCGTGGACGCGCGCATGGTGCGCTTGATGATCGCGATCTCGGGCGAGAATATCGCCGGTGGCCTCGCTGGCGCGGCATTCGTCGGCTACATTTCTTCGATCGCATCGCGGCAATATTCGGCGGTGCAATATGCGCTGCTGTCCTCGCTGACCTTTCTTGTCGGTGCGCTGGGGCGCGCAGCGATGGGGGAGGCGATCGAACAGATCGGCTATGCCCCTGTGTTCCACTTCACCGCCCTGCTGGGGCTGGTGGCTGTCGCGCTGGTGGCGATCGAATGGTGGCGCGGCGCAGCGCGGGCCCCGACGACTCCTTCGTCGGTCGATCCATTGACGGCGGCGCCGGTCGAGGCGCCTAAGCCGTAAGCGGCCGGCCCTCGTCGGCAAACGCCATGGCGACCGCTGCTGCGCTCGCCAGCACACCGCCGACCGCGCGGATGCCGAGCAGGTCCGCCGTCAGCAGCCGCGCCGAGTCGGGCTGTCCTTCGACGCGCGCGAGAATGGTGAGCAACGCCGCCTCGGCATGGGTCATGCGGTTGTAGCAGCACGGCGCGATCGCGATCGTGCCGCTCGCGGCGGTCGCAAGGTCGACCATCAGCCCGCGCAGCAGCATAAGCGGGCGTCGAAAGCTTTCCCCGAAGGCGGTGAAGACGGCATGCGCTGCTCGCGCATCGTTCAGTCCATGCGCGCCGATCCGCCGCATCGCGAACAGCGCGATCCGGGCGTTTGGGCAGACCGGCAGCGGATGAGGCAGCAACGCCAGCGTCGCGGGAGCAGACATCGTCATGGAAGAAACTCCTTTCCCGCGAAGTCTCCCCAATCCGCTATTGCAAGTCAATCGCAGTTTTAGTCAGTCCGGAATCTCGTCGTTTTGGGCGAGCACTTCGCCCGCCAGATATAGCGAGCCGGCGATCAGGATGCGTTGCGGCCGCACCGGGCCAAGCGCCATGAAGGCGTCCTCGACACTGAGCGCCGCGCTCGCGTCCACCGCGCCGCTCTCGCGCGCGACGCGGACAAGTTCGGCGGGGTCATGATGCGCATGGCCAGGGACTGGCACCGCGATGACCCGCACGGTCGCCGCCATGCCGACAAGATGCCGGAGGATCGACCGGGCATCCTTGTTCGCCAGCACGCCGATGATCACCGCAGTGTCCGCATCACGCGGCCAAGCCTCCGCGATTGCCGCTGCCGCCGACTCGTTGTGCGCGCCGTCGAGCCAGACACCGCCGGCTGACTGTTCACCCAATCCAGCAGTCAGCGGACCGGAACGCAGGCGCTGCATCCGTGCTGGCCAGGATGCGCCGCAAATGCCTGCCGAAAAGGCCGCGGGTGTCACGTTCAAGGCCGATTGGTGCCGGAGCAAGGCCACGGCCAGCCCGGCATTTCCAACCTGATGGGCGCCCGCCAGCCCCGGCAGCGGCAGGACCAACTCTCCCTCGGCATCCACGTAGCGCATGCCCTCATCCACCCGGCAGATCGACCAGTCGACACCCGCTTGCAGCATCGTGGCGTGCTTTTCCTCGGCAACGGCGCGTATGGCAGCGGTCGCGGCGCCCGGGTAGGAAAGGGTAACCAGCGGCGTGCCAGGCTTGGCGATGCCGGCCTTTTCAAACGCGATCCGCGCCATCGGATCGGTCGGCGTGCCATCTTCCGGCGCCAGCAAAAACGCTTCATGATCAATGCCTAAGCCGGCAATCCCACAAACAAGTGGAAGGACGACATTGGTGGCATCAAGCCGCCCGCCAAGTCCGACCTCGATCACGCAAGCGTCGGCCGGCGTCCGAGAGAAGGCAAGGAAAGCGGCTGCGGTCGTTACCTCGAAAAAGCTTGCGCCAATGTCGCCGCCGATATCCAGCACTTCTTCAAGCAGCGCGGCCAGCGCATGATCGTCGATCAGCGTACCCGCAACCCGGATTCGTTCATTGAAACGAACAAGATGCGGGCTAGAATAGACATGAACGCGCTTGCCCGCCGCCTCCAGCATCGCGCGCAAAAAGGCGCAGGTGGAGCCCTTGCCGTTCGTACCGGCGACATGGAACACCGGCGGCAGGCGAAGCTGCGGATCGCCTAGCCGCGCCAGAAGTCCAGTGATCCGGCCAAGCCCGAGAACATCGGCGCCAGGCGAGAGCGCCCATAGCCGCGCGAGTTGCGCTTGCACGGCAGGATCTGTCGAAACCGCATGATCTGGCATAGGCGCTTTGGCTCTCAACGCACTGCAAAACGGCGACTTTGCTCAGCAGCCGCCGTGTTCAATTCAGTCGGCTGCCTGACGTCGAAGCCAACAGGCTCCGCTCAGGCCGCCTTACGATCCGCGCAAAGATAGCCGATCACCGTGGCCAGCTGATCGCGCAGGTCCTTGCGGTGCACCACCATGTCGATCAGGCCGTGCTCGAGATAATATTCGCTGGTCTGGAAATCGTCGGGCAGCTTTTCGCGGATCGTATTCTCGATCACGCGCCGTCCCGTGAAGGCGAGGGTGGCGCGTGGCTCGGCAATATGAATGTCGCCCAGCATGGCATAAGCCGCCATCACGCCGCCCGACGTCGGATCGGTGAGCACCACGATATAGGGAAGGCCCGCGTCGTGCAGCATCTGGATGGCGACGGTGCTGCGCGGCATTTGCATCAGGCTGAGAATGCCTTCCTGCATCCGCGCGCCGCCGCTCGCGGTGAACACAATGAACGGCGCGCGATCGGCGATGGCGGTTTCGACGCCCTGAATGAAGGCTTCGCCCACGGCCTGCCCCATAGATCCGCCCATGAAAGCAAAGTCTTGAACGCCGATCACCACGCGCTGGCCCTTGATCGTGCCGCGCGCGTTGATGAAAGCATCCTGCTCGCCAGTCTCGGTCCGCGCGGCCTTCAGCCGATCGGAATAGCGCTTCGAATCGCGAAACTTCAGCGGGTCTTCCGGTGCGCTCGGCGGCGCGAGGACCGTCGCGCTGCCCTCGTCAAGCAGTTGGGCGAACCGTGCTGCCGGTCCGATGCGCCCGTGGTGGTCGCACGTGGGGCAAACCGACAGATTCTCTTCCCACTCCTTGGTGAAAACCATCGTTCCGCATCCCTTGCACTTGTGCCAGAGATTGTCGGGGGTCTCCTTCGTCGCGGGAACAACGAACGACAACGCGTTGCGAACGCTGGACAACCAGCTCATGCGATTTCCTTCCGAGCGGCGCGGACAGCGGCCGCCAAGCTTTGAACATAGGTGCGCACCTGCGCTGGCGCATCGGTGCCGTAACGCTCCACGAGCTCGACGATCGCCGACCCGACCACCACACCGTCCGACACGCGCGCGATCGCACCCGCTTGCTCGGGGGTGCGCACGCCGAAGCCGACCACGATCGGCAGGTCCGTCGCCGCCTTCAGCCGCGCCACCGCTTCGTCGATCGAACCCTGCGCCGCCTGCTGCAGCCCGGTGATGCCGGCCACCGAAACATAGTAGATGAAGCCAGATGCGCCGTTCAATACGTCCGCGAGACGCGCGGCATTGGTGGTCGGCGTCGCCAGGCGGATCAGGTCGATGCCGGCCCCACGAAGCGCCGGGCCGAGCGCGTCATCCTCTTCCGGCGGCACGTCGACGCAGATCACCCCGTCGGCTCCGGCATCCCGCGCGGCCGCGGCGAACCAGTTCGCGCCGCGGCGGAGCATCGGGTTGGCGTAGCCCATGAGAACCAAGGGTACATCGGGATGGTGAGCACGAAAGTCGCGCGCGATCAACAAGATGTCGGCCGTTGTTGTGCCCGCTGCCAAACTGCGGATGTTGGCCGCCTGAATAGCGGGCCCGTCCGCCATCGGATCGGTGAAGGGCATGCCCAATTCGATCACGTCCGCGCCACCGTCGACCAAAGCGTCGAGCACAGCCGTCGTATCACCGTCGCCTGCCGTGACGAAGCAGACGAGCGCCGGATGATCCTTGGAAAAGGCGTCGGCAAGCCGGCTCATATCGCCACCCCGAGCGCATGGGCGACGGTGAAGATGTCCTTGTCGCCGCGGCCGCACAGATTGGCGAGAATTACCTGATCGCGTCGCATCTCGCGTGCTCGGCGGGTGACGGCCGCAATGGCATGCGACGGCTCAAGCGCAGGAATGATGCCCTCGGTGCGGCAGAGCAACTGAAAGGCGTCGAGCGCCTCGTCGTCGGTGACCGACGTATATTCGACGCGGCCGATATCCTTGAGCCAGGCATGTTCGGGTCCGATACCGGGGTAATCCAGCCCGGCAGAGATCGAATGCGCTTCGGCGATCTGGCCGTCGTCATCCTGCAAAAGATAGGTTTTGTTACCGTGGAGCACGCCCGGGAAGCCGCCGGCGAGGCTGGCCGCATGCTTCTTTTCCAAGCCTTCGCCGGCCGCTTCGACACCCAGCATCTGAACGTCGGCATCGTCGAGAAAGGGGTGGAACAGCCCAATGGCGTTCGATCCGCCGCCGATCGCCGCCACCAGCAGGTCCGGCAGGCGCCCGGTGCGACCGAGCATCTGCTCGCGTGCCTCGCGGCCGATCACGCTCTGGAAATCGCGAACAAGCTCGGGATATGGATGCGGGCCGGCGGCGGTGCCGATGATGTAAAAGGTGTCGTGCACATTGGCGACCCAGTCGCGCAACGCCTCGTTCATCGCATCCTTGAGCGTGTTAGCACCCGACGTAACCGCGCGAACTTCAGCCCCTAACAGCTTCATACGAAAGACGTTCGGCTGCTGACGCTCGACGTCTTTCGCGCCCATGTAGATGACACAGGGCAGGCCGAAGCGTGCGCACACCGTCGCGGTCGCCACGCCATGCTGGCCGGCACCCGTTTCAGCGATGATCCGTGTCTTGCCCATGCGGATCGCAAGCAGGATCTGGCCGATGCAATTGTTGATCTTGTGCGCGCCGGTATGGTTCAGCTCGTCACGCTTGAACCAGATCTCCGAGCCCATGCCATCGGGCGCGTTCTGGCGCAGCGCGTCGGTCAGCCGCTCGGCGTAATAGAGCGGCGAGGGGCGGCCGACATAATGTTCGAGCAGATCGTCGAACTGTGCGCGGAACGCGGGGTCGTTCTTCGCGGCGCGATATTCGCGTTCCAGATCAAGGATCAGCGGCATCAGCGTTTCGGCGACATAGCGGCCGCCGTAATCACCGAAATGGCCGCGGTCGTCGGGCTGAGCCCGGAAGGAATTCGGAGCGTTCATGATGCGGCCACCGCTTGCAGGAAGGCGGCGATCTTGTCCACGCTCTTGACGCCCGGTGCGCTCTCTAAGCCCGATGACGCGTCGACTAGCGTGGCACCGGTGCGGCGCACCGCTTCGCCGACGTTCGTGGCATCCAGCCCACCGGAAAGCGCCCAAGGCATTGGGTGACGAAAGCCGTCGAGCAGCGACCAGTCGAAGCGAATCCCCATTCCCCCGGGCAGCGCCGCGCCGGGCGGCGTCTTGGCGTCAAACAAGATCCGGTCGGCCGCGCCGACGTAATTGCGCACGCCGTCCAGATCGCTCCGCGACCGAACGGCGACCGCTGCCCACGTCTTGCGTGCAAAGCGCTGCCGAATATGCGCGGCGCGTGCAGGCGATGTTCGATGCAGTTGCACGGCATCGAGCCGTCCGGCTGCTACTGCTTGCTCCAACAACGCATCGTCGGGATCGACGAACACGCCGACGCGCCGAACATGATCCGGCGAGCGCGCAGCCAATGCCATGGCAGCGTCAAAGGAGAGATGGCGCGGCGATGGTGGGAAGAAGACCAGCCCGACATGCGATGCGCCGCCCGCAACCGCTGCCTCCATGCTCTCTGCGGTGCTGATCCCACAAATTTTCGCGGTCGTCATCGAAGTGTCCGAGTACGCGATCGCAGCGACCACACAACGCCAGGCTCGCGCGGAACGATGGTTACCATGATCATCAATTCAAAGCGTTGCGGCGATCGCGCGAGCGGCCGCATCGGGATCTTCAGCCTGCGTGATGGGACGCCCAATCACCAGCACCGACGCGCCGCGATCCAGCGCCTGGCGCGGCGTGACGACGCGCTTCTGATCGCCAAGCGCGCCGGCGGCGGGGCGGACACCTGGGACGACGAAGAACCCCGTTGGCCAATGGCGATGCGCCGCCTCCACCTCTTCACCCGAACAGACGATACCGTCGACACCGGACTGCCTGGCGAGTTCGGCCAAGCGCAGCACATGATCGTGCGCGCTCCCCTGGACGCCGGTGGCTGCCAGATCCTGAGCATCCAAGCTGGTTAGCATGGTCACCGCCACCACCTTGGTTCCGGCGGGCGCGGCAGCCTTGGCATCCTCCAGCATCGCCTGCCCGCCGGAAGCATGGACGGTGAGAATGGCGGGCGCGATATCGCCAAGCGCCTGGATAGCCTTGGCGACGGTATTGGGAATGTCGTGCAGCTTCAGATCGAGGAAGATCGGCAGGCCGCTATGGCTCAGCTCGCGGATACCAGATGCGCCATTGGCGACAAAAAACTCCAGCCCCAGTTTCAAACCGCCGACATGGTGGCGGACGCGAGCGGCCATCGCCTTTGCCCGGTCCAGATCGGGCGTGTCGAGCGCGACGAATATGCGATTGGACATGTCGGGAGCCCTCAGGAACTTACGGCCGGCATGGACGGCGTGTCGTGCTGTGCCGGCATCGCAGCGGCAGGCGCGGTAACCGGCGGCGGCTCGATCCCGCGCAAATCGGAAATGGTGCGCTCGGCAGCGGCCAGGCGCTGGCGCAGCCGCCAGCGGAGCGCGCGCTGGTACAGCAGCGTCGGCAGAAATCCGACCAGGAACGTGACCAGCAACAGCACAGGCAGGTTCACCTCAGCCACGAGATTGCCGAACAGCGCGATCGGCACCCATTTCCAATTGCCAAAGGTGAACAGCGCCGCCGCAAACGCGAGAAGCGCCCAGAATAGAATCTTCAGGAACTGCATGAACGAGGCTCCGGCATGGCCGCGGACGCTATTACGCCCGGCAGCTTTTGGCCAGCCTCAGCCGACTTCCGTTCGCAACGTCGCAATCAGCGTGGCGGCCGTTTTCAGCCTCGGCTCCTCCTCGTCGAGGATCGCGCAGAATGCGCGGCGCTTGGCCGCAGCTACCACGCCCGGCCCCAGCCGCGCCTCGCCCGGTAGCGCCGATACGACGATATCGATCATGCGCTCTGCCCCGTGCAAGCGGCCCCACAAATAATCGTTCTCGCGATAGGCGCGGCTGAAGAACGCGCCGAAATTGCTGAATTGTATGCCCTTCAACGTCGCTTCCGCGCCGCCGGGGCGGATCGCCGTGCAATCATCGGGCGCGATCCGGTCAATCTTTACCGGATCGAACTCGTCGATGCCGGCGCCTTGCAACAGCGGCAATGTCGCAAGATCGACGTAGGGGAAGCCGAGGTAGTGGAGCAACAGCGTGCGGCGCGGCCCTCGCGGCAGACCGGCGAGTGCCTCTGCCATCCGCTCGTCGGTTTCGGCATCCACCCGGGTGAGCGCGAGCGATACGCTCAGCTCGTCGAGCAGACCGGAGGCGTCGCCTCGCAGCGCACGCACTTTGGCGCGCAGATGCTTGTGCTGTTCGGGCCGCTTTCGCTCGAGATAGGCAGCCAGAGACTCGTAGATTGCCTGTCGGACGGGGAGCAGGGCAGCCTCATCCAACTCTCCTTCCAGTTCAACCAGGCGGCGCGCCAACAGGCGAAGCCGGCGTGTGCGAAATCCGATGTCAAAGGTACGGAGGAAGTCGATCGACGCGGCGCTGGACACGTCCGACGGCTTTGCCTCGTCATAGCCCCGTGCGAGCAGCGCCCCCTCGATACGGTCGCGGATCTTGGCCCAGCGCTGCGGCCCGGGCTCGCCGCCCGCTGCATGGAGCAGCTCCGCAATGGTTTCGACCACCCCGGCGATCTTGAGATGAGCGTAGGGCGCGTAGCTGAAGCCGGATTTCTCCGCCGCCGCCGTTTGTGAGCGGCGACGCCACGCGGCGAGACGTCCAGCGGTAGGGCGGTCGAGAAAAAAGGTGCGACCAAACAGCGCCTCCACCTCGGCATCGATCGCCGGCCGCATCGCGTCCGTGATCGAGCGCATTTGCGCGATGCGTCGCGATCGCGCGCCGAGCGCCTCGATATTGTCGCGAATCGGCTGCTTGCGCGGCAATTCGCTGACGGCACCTAAGATCGTCTGAAAGAATCCGGGCTTGGTATCGCCGTTGTTCGTCAGGCGAAATTTCATGCCCGGTGCGGGATCGATATAGACGAAGCGGCGATCGACCTGCCGGCGGGCGGGTCGACCATCCAGCGCCTCGATTGCCGGCCGAAATGGCGCATTCGCCAGCACGGAACCATCGATCAGATTGGCTTGCTCAACCGCATTGGCCGCCGCTTGGTGAGGTAAGATGCGCTGCACGAAAGCGCCGCGACTTGGCCATGTCGCTTCGCGTGCATCGAGCACCTCGTCCAATTCGGTGATGTTGAACGGCGGGAAGGCACCGGGAAAGCTGGACGTCGCGCGTGCGGCAAAGGCGAGCTCCGGCGAGGCGGCCAAAGTCTCGCGTTCCATGCCATGATCGCTGAACGACAGGATGAGCCGATGCTCGGTTTCGACGACCTCGGCGGGTGAGTGCAGCTTCAGCCGCTCGGGATGGCCGGTAAAGTCGGTGACCGTCACGAACAGGTCGAGCGGCTGCCCGGTCGGCAGCAGCCGCGGGCCGCGAGGCGCCGACGCCATGGCGTCAAAGGCGTCAAGCAGCATCGCGGTGAAGCCGGCGCCATCGAACGGCGGCTCGAACCAGCGCGACCGCACGAAATGCGAGAGCTTCGCCTGCACCTCCTCGCGGGTGTCGTCGTCCAAGCCCTCCAGCTTGTCCGCACTTCGCCCCGCCGCCATCCACGCAAGCGGCAGCGCCCACGCCTTCGAGAAGCGTGAGGCAGGGGCCGACGCCGGCGCGATCAGCGCCTCCACATCGGCCTTTTCAAGCCACAAGTCGGTGAGCGGATCGAGCGACTGCCCCGCGCTGAGCGCCTGCGCGAGGAAGATGCCGTTGATCCCGCCGGCGCTGGCGCCTGCAATGATGTCAGGCAAGACCCGCAGGCGCACGCCGGTTTCCTGCGCGATCTCGTCTATTAGCGCGCTGTAGACAGCGGCGCTTCCTGTAAGCAACTCGCCATCCTGACTGGCACGGCTGGCGCGCGCGACGTGCCAAATTTCCTTGGTGATACCGTGCATGTAGACGGCCAGGCTGATCCCGCCGTAGCAGACCAGCGCGAGGCGCAGTTCGGCGTCGCGGATCATGCCGATTGCACGTCGGCCCAGATGGGGAGGTGATCGCTTGCCTTTCGCGCGGCGGCGCTGTGGTGAACGCCGCATTCAACGACGGTGAGGTCACTCGAAACCATGATTCGGTCTAGTCGTCCGATCGGCCGGCGGGCGTGGAAACTCGGCCCCGTCTCGGCGCAGCAGAAGTCTCTACCAAAATCGCGCAGGCACCCGGCGGCCCGGGTCCATTCGTTCAAGTCGCCCATGATAACGGTTGGCCTGGCATGGGTACTCGCCCCTAGGTGTGCGAGGATCGCCGCCGCCTGACGTCGGCGCCATAGACCCGAAAGGTCGAGATGGACGCCGATGACGCGCAAAATAGTGCTCCCGATCCGTACGTCGGCCATCACCGCGCCGCGCGGCTCCAGTGCGGGCAGGTGGATCGGCTCGCAGTCGACGACCTGGCTGTCCTTACGCACCAGCAGGGCATTGCCATGCCAGCCCATCGACAAGGCACGCATGCCGAAGTTCACCGATTTCCACCCGCTATGTTCTTCCAGGAGGTGCTGGGGAATCACCGCGGCACGTTCGCCGAAGCGCCGGTCCGCCTCCTGCAACGCGATTACGTCGGCATCCACTTCACGCAACACTTCCAGAATGCGCTCGGGATTGCGGCGCCGGTCACTCCCGACGCCCTTATGCATATTGTAGCTCGCCACCCGGATCATTGCGGGATTGAAACGCTCCTCTGGCCTGCTGGTTGCCGCTGCTACCTCACCGCGCTCCGGAACGGATTTTTCCCGCGTGGTAAATCATTTCGCCATTGGCTACCGCCACTTCTGATGGCGTTTGATTACTTTTCCGGTGCCCAGCCCGGCTGGCGTACCGAAGCGAAGATCCGCGCTCGCCGTGTAGTTGGTGAGCGAATCGACGATCCGATCGGCTATGTCGATGGCAGGGTGCATCGCGCCCACATCGGCTCGTTCGAGCGGCGGCGTTGGTCCTTCATCCGCAAGCTCGTTGTCCGCTTCCTTGCCGAAGAGGAACAGCGGCTGCGCCCGGCCAAGCCGCCGCGGCGCACGAAGTAGGCTGCCGCCGCGGCGCGCTGCGCCGGCCTAAAGCCGCGGAAGCGACGCTTACCCCGCCACCAGCAATCCGTGGTTCTTTTTGCCGGCGGAGACGCGGATCGGTTCGCTTGCGATGGTAATGGTGGCGGCTTCGTCCGACACCTTTTCGCCGGCGACGCGGGCGCCGCCCTGCTTGATGAGGCGACGCGCTTCGCGCTTGGACGCGCTGAAACCAAGGCCGACGAGCACGTCGACCAGCGCGACCTCACCCGAGGCGGCGAAGGTGGGGAGAGCGTCGCCGCTGGCGCCTTCCTCGAAGGTGCGGCGCGCGGTTTCAGCGGCCTGATCTGCGGCATCGCGGCCGCGGCACATGGCGGTCGCTTCATTGGCGAGGATCTTCTTCGCCTCGTTGATCTCGGCTCCTTCGAGCGCCTCCAGCCGGGCGATTTCGTCCAGCGGCAGATCGGTGAACAGGCGGAGGAAGCGGCCGACGTCGCGGTCGTCGGTGTTGCGCCAGAACTGCCAGTAATCGAAGTGCGGCAGTTGATCCTCGTGCAGCCAGACGGCCCCGGAAACTGTCTTACCCATCTTCTGCCCGTCGGCGGTGGTCAGCAGCGGGGTGGTGACCCCGAACACTTCGGTGCCGTCCATGCGGCGCGCGAGTTCGATACCGTTGACGATATTGCCCCATTGGTCGCTGCCGCCCATCTGGAGGCGGCATCCATGGCGCTGCGCCAGTTCGCGGAAGTCGTACGCCTGAAGGATCATGTAGTTGAATTCGAGGAAGCTCAAAGACTGCTCGCGATCGAGCCGGAGCCTCACCGAATCGAACGACAGCATACGGTTGACCGAGAAATGTTGGCCGACCTCACGCAGGAACGGGATGTACTCGAGCTTGTCGAGCCAGTCGGCATTGTCGACCATCACCGCGTCGGACGGGCCGTCACCGAAGGTGAGGAAGCGTTCGAAGATGCGGCGGATCGAGGCGACGTTGTCGGCGATCCGATCGGTGGTGAGAAGCTGGCGCGATTCTTCCTTGAACGACGGATCGCCGATTTTGCCGGTGCCGCCGCCCATCAGGACGATCGGCTTGTGCCCGGTCTGCTGCAGGCGGCGCAGGAGCATGATCTGCACCAAGCTGCCGACGTGGAGCGAAGGGGCGGTGGGATCGAAGCCGATATAGCCCGGCACCACCTGCTTCGTCGCCAGCGCATCGAGCGCGGCGGCGTCGGTCGTCTGGTGGATGTAGCCGCGGGTGGAAAGGACGCGGAGCAGGTCGGACTGATGATCGGTCATGATGCGGGGCACATGCCTTTCCGTGGCGGCCGTCGCAAGCGCTGGCTGCGTCTGGTGGAAGCCGCGAGGGCATCGTTTGCGGAAGCGCCCCTCCACCAGCTTCGCTGGTCCCCCTCTCCGTGCCGGGGAGGATATCAGCGGCGCGGCAGCTCTGTTGTGGGGTCGACGGGGGCGCGGCCCTTGCGCAATTCGAAGTGGAGTTCGGGCCGATCGGCAAAGCCGGTGTCTCCGGACAGCGCGATCGTCTGGCCCTTCTTCACCGCCTGGCCGCGCTGCACCAGCAGCTTGGAGGCGTGGCCGTAGACGCTGGTCCAGTTTTCGCCGTGGCGCACGATGACGAGGCCGCCGAGCGCGGCGATGCCATCACCGACATAGGCGACGGTGCCGTCGGCGGTCGCCTTGATCGGCGTATCGATCGGCACCGCGATCTTCACGCCGTTGTTGCGTTCCCCGCTGGCACCCGCGCCGAAGCGGCTGACGATCTGTCCCTCGACGGGCCAGACGAAGCGGCCGGGCGCGACCTTCGGCGGCTCCACTACCGCGGTGGTGGGGAGCACGCGGCGCGGGGTCGCAACGGCCTTTGCCGGGGCCTGGTTCACCGCGAGTGCCGGCTCACCGCCGGTGATGATGTCGTCGATGTCGAGACGGAAGGCGGCGGCGCGCTCGGCATAACTGGTGCTTTGCGTGTCGCCGGGGATCAGCACGCGCTGTCCCGTGCGCAGTATATATGGCTCGACCAGGTCGTTGGCGGCGACGATGCGCGACCATTGCACACCGTAAGCACGCGCGATCGCGATACCCGTCTCGCCCGAGCGGACCTGATGATAGCGGCCGCCAGGAATGCGCAGCCGTTGACCGGCGTAGATAGTGAAGGGCGGGGCGAGGTCGTTGGCGCGCGCGATCGCCTCGGACCCGGCGCCGGTCCGGTCCGCGATGCGGCGCAGCGAATCGCCGGATCGGACCACGTAGCTCTGCTCGGCCACGTCCTGCGCGTCGGCGGCGACCGGGCGCGCCTCCCACGCCGGGCGGGGGGCGGGAAGCTGTGTTATCTCGTCCGGGGTGCCAAGGCGATTGTTGGGCGGGGGCGTATCGCTGGTGGGCGGCGGTGCGTCGGGCACGCGCGGACGGTCGACCGAGGGGATACACGCCGCCAGCCCGAAAGCCAGCGGCAAGGCCGTGGTGATCCTGATCCGCATGCCGGTACCGATAGCCGCTTGGTTAACGCGGCTCCAGCCGGTTCAGTCCGCCGAGATACGGCTGAAGCACGGCTGGCACCGCGACCGAGCCGTCCTCCTGCTGATAGTTTTCGAGGATCGCCACGATGGTGCGACCGATCACCAGCCCCGAGCCGTTGAGCGTGTGGACGAAGCGGGTTGCCTTCTCCCCCTCCGGGCGGAAGCGCGCGTTCATGCGGCGGGCCTGGAAATCGGTGCAGGTGGAGCAGGACGATACCTCGCGGTAGCGATCCTGCCCGGGCAGCCACACTTCGATGTCGTAGGTGCGGGCGGCGGAAAAGCCCATGTCGCCGGTGCACAGCTTCATACGGCGGAACGGCAATTCCAGCCGGGTCAGCACGTCCTCCGCGATGGCGGTCATCCGCTCATGCTCGGCCTCCGACTGATCGGGCTCGATGATCGAAACCATCTCGGCCTTGTCGAACTGATGCTGGCGGATGAAGCCGCGCGTGTCACGGCCGGCTGCGCCCGCCTCGGAACGGAAGCAGGGGGTGAGCGCGGTGAAGCGGAGCGGCAGATCGGTCGCGGCGAGGATCCGCTCGCGTACGATGTTGGTGAGGCTGACCTCGCTGGTCGGGATCAGCCAGCGGCCGTCGGTGGTGCGGAACAGGTCCTCGGCAAATTTGGGGAGTTGACCCGTGCCGAACATCGTCTCGTCGCGCACCAGCAGCGGCGGGATCACTTCTTCATAGCCGTGGTCGCGGGTGAGGACGTCCAGCCCGAACTGGCCGAGCGCACGGGCCAGCTTCGCCATGTGCGCGCGCACCAGCGTGAAGCGCGCACCGGACAGCAGCGCGCCTGTTTCGAAATCGAGGCCGAGCGCGGGGCCGATCGCGTCATGCTCGCGGATCGCAAAGCCGAACGACGGGCGGGTGCCGCGTTCGTGGATCAGCAGATTGTCATCCTCGTCGGCCCCATCGGGGACGTCGGCTAGCGGCAGGTTCGGAAGGCTGGCGAGTAGGCCGTCGAGTTCCCCGCCGAGCCGGGCCTCGTCCGCTTCCAGCTCGGGCAGCCGCTGCTTCAGCGTGGCGACTTCCGCCATCAGCGCGGCGGCGGTGTCCTCATCCTTCTTCGCCTTGGCCGCGCCGATTGCCTTCGAGGCTTCGTTGCGGCGCGCCTGGCCGACCTGAAGCTCGGTCACGATCTCACGCCGGCGACGATCGAGATCGAGGATGGTGGCGGCGTCGGTGGGATTGCCGCGGCGCGCCATGGCGGCGTCAAAGGCGGCGGGATCGTCACGGATCAGTCGAATATCGAGCATGGCGCGGGCGCTATGCCGGGGGCGCTTCCTTCAGGCAACCCGTGCGGGTGACGGCGCGTTCATCATGGGACAGGCCATTTACAGGAGAAGCCCTTATGCACGTGCCCCATCAGTCCGTCGTTCTGGTCGCGGATGGCCGCAAGCTGCTGTTCCTGCGCAACGAAGGCGACGAGATGCACCCGAACCTGACGGTGGAAAATGCCGAGGAACGCCCCAATCCTGCCGACCATGAGCAGAAGACCGATCGCGCGGGTGCTGCCTCCTCCACGCAGTCGGGCGTGGGTGCGCCGCTGGCGGCGCAGGGCGGATCAAATCACGCGCTGGGCGGCGGTGCGCAGTTCGCGGCATCGCGTGGGTCTCTCGGTGAGACCGATTTCCATCAGCTCGAGGAGGATCGCTTTGCGGCAGACGCGGCTGAGCTGTTGAAGAAGCGCGCGTTGTCCAACGACTATGAGTCGCTGATCGTGATCGCGCCGCCCAAGACGCTGGGCGAGCTGCGCAAACATTATCATAAGGAGGTGAGCGATCGGCTGACCGGCGAACTGTCCAAGGACCTGACCGGCCATCCTATCCCCGACATCGAGCAGGCGCTGCTGAACGCCTGATACGAAAAGGCCGTGCTCGTCTGTGACGGACGCGGCCAAGTCGCTCGTGATGAACGGCTGTCAGGCCGCTTCGGCCGCCTTTTTTGCGAACCGACGCCGTGCGATCAGACCGGCGGCCGCCGCACCGAACAGGATCATCATCGGCGGGGCCGGCACGGGCGACGGATTGCCGCTGCTGTTGCCGTGATGCCCGCCGTTCGATGACCAATGACCGCTCGATGACCAGTGGCCACCATTAGAGCTCCAACCCTTGGAGGATGAACCGTACGACGAGGAGCTCTGATGCTGCTCCTGGTTCTGATTTTGGTTCTGGTTTTGATTCTGTTCCTGATGATTGCTGTTGTTGTTGGTGTTCTCGTTATTATTCTGGTTGTTATTTTGATTGTTGTTGTTGTTCTGGTTGTCGATGTCGACATCGACGTTGCCGCCGCTGCTGGACGACGAACTGCTCGAACTGGAGCTGGATGTGGAGGAAATCACGATTCCGCTCGATCCGCTGCCACCCGAGCCGCCGAAGAACCCGCCGGCAAAGAACCCGCCGCCGCCGAAGCCGCCGCCCCAGCCACCCGTGACCACCGGTGCGACGCTCCCGCCGCCAGCGGCGAAGGAGGGCGCCGCTGGCAATGGCACCGGCACCGGCGCTGCCTGGGTCGCCACCGTCACCACCGTCGGTGCGCAGGCGGCTGGCGCGGCAGCAACGACACGGCGCACCTTGGTACGGCGCACCGGCGCGCGCTTCACGTACCGCTTCTTGGGCGCCACCTTTGCCATCTTGGTAAAGGAACTGCGCGGTTTCTGGGTCTCGGCAACGTGCACCGCACCCCCACCGATCACGGCACCCCCCACAGTGCACGCGCAGAGTTTCGCCAAAGCCATCCGCACCGACATGATGTCACTCTTTCATTTTCTGAGCCGCACCAAGTGCCGCTCCGTGTGTTCTTTCAGCGCCTGCTTGTCGCCAACGTGCAGAACAAACACTTAAACTCAACTCTCTTACGCCGTGTAGCCCGCTTTTTTTGGATATCCGCCGCCTGAGTCTCGCGGTTTTGTAGCTTAACGTACCATGCCGGGACATGTCGAACTGCCGATTCCGTTCACGGCGGCGCAATGCCAGATCCTTTAGGTGACGAACCACGTTCGCGAATGCTTGTGAGTTTCCCGGTCGGCGTTTATAGGCCCGCCGCGGGGCCCTGGGGGTGCAACGACACCCTGGCGCGGGCGGGGAGACGTGTTGATGGCAACGGCTTACAATCACGTGGATGAAATAAGTCCAGAAGGTCCAGGGGCAGCAAACGACGACGGATATCGTCCGCATTCGGACGAGCCGTTCATGAACCCCAGACAGCAGGCGTATTTCCGGACCAAGCTGTTGTCCTGGAAAGACGCTATTTTGCGTGAGTCGCTTGGGACGCTGTCTCAGCTGCAGATCGATTCGCTGCGAGAGTCTGATCTCAATGATCGCGCATCTAGCGAAACAGATTGGTCGATAGAGCTGCGCACGCGGGATCGCCAGCGTAAGCTGATCGGGAAGATCGAGGCGGCGCTTCGTCGCATCGACGAAGGCGAATACGGTTATTGCGAAGTGACGGGCGAGCCGATCAGCCTCGGACGGCTGGAGGCGCGACCGATCGCCACCATGACGGTGGAGGCGCAGGAGCGCCACGAGCGTAACGAAAAGGTATCGCGCGAAGAGTAGGCCGGGCACGCCCGGTCCGGTCATTCGTGATTTGGCAAGACTTGGGATGTATTTTGACGCGCATGGACTCCGCCGCCGACAGCGTTTTCTCGAATTCCGGGGTAGCGGGCGGCGATGGCCGCGGCCGTGACAGCTTCTTCCTGCTCGCGCGCATCAAGCTGCCGGGCTCGGATGCCGAGACGTCCGTGCGCGTTCGAAATCTGTCGAGCGGCGGCCTGATGGCGGAATTGCCGGAGCCGGTCGCGCCCGATTCGACGGTACAGATCGAGTTGCGCGGGCTTGGCTGGCTGGTCGGGCGTGTTGCCTGGCAGACCGAAGGACGGGCGGGCATCGCGTTCGATCGGCCGATCGATCCGCAGCTGGCGCGCAAGCCGGTTGGCGCCGGCAACGCGGGCGAGGGCGGTCCGCGACCAATGCGGTTTCCCGGCAGCAGGTAAGAAAACGTCCGGCGTCGCTTTCCTAGACTGGACGGGCAGACGCGCATTGTGCAAAGGCGCGCTTCCCAACACGCGGGTGTGGCGGAATTGGTAGACGCAGCGGACTCAAAATCCGCCTCTGGCGACAGATTGTCGGTTCGAGTCCGACCACCCGTACCAACATGTAATTCAGCGCCGTCAGCCTGATCGGCGATCAACGGTGCGCCATGTCAGCTATCGCTCTGCTCCGCGCCCGCACCGCGTCTTCGCACGAGGCGGTCGATGCGGCATTTGGCATCGAGGACCTGACGAGCAGGGCCGACTATCTGCGCTTTCTTCAGGCGCATGCGCGCGCACTGCCCAAGGCAGAGTCGATGGCTGCGGCCGTGTGGCCGGCGCTGCGACGGCGCACGCCATTGCTGGCGGCGGATCTTTGCGCACTCGGTGAAAAGGTGGAGCTTCCGGTGGAGACCGATAGCGAGGCCGGGCCGGGGCAATGGGGTGCGCTCTATGTTGTCGAAGGATCGCGCCTGGGCGGCGGGCTACTTTCGAAGCGCGTCGGCGGTGGCCTGCCCGTCAGCTACCTGTCGGCCGTGCATCTACCGGGCGAGTGGCGTTCGATCCGCCTTGCCATCGAGCAGGCTGCAGACGGCCATGGTCCTGACTGGCTTGAGCAGATGGTAGCTGGCGCGCTGAGCACCTTTTCGTTATACCAATCAGCGGCCGACGACCGGCTGACCACTTGATGGTTTAAGCCAGGCACGCCCCTCCGGGAACTTAGCGAGCGGCAACTATCGTGGTCGATCCTCTATTGGCGCCGTCACGATGGCGCGCAGCCCGGGGCTGTTGTCGGCATGGTCCAGCGAACCACCCAATCTGGTCATCACCGCCTGCATCATCCGGCTGCCGAAGCCGCGCCGCTCGCCCGAAATGCCGCCGCCATGGTCGGCAACGATCAGGCGGAAACGGTTGCGGTGACGCTCCAGCACTACGTCGATCGGTCCTGCCTCGCCACCATAAGCGTATTTGGTGGCGTTGATCACCAGTTCGGATGCGATCAGCCCGACGCTGACCGCACGGTCGGTCGGGATCAGCATCGGGGTGAAGTCGGCCGTCATCTTGGAGGACCAATCTTCGCCGAGCGAGCCCTTCAGATCGTCGATCAGTTCTTCAAGGTAGCGGGCTAGGTCGATCGTCTCGATCTGATCGTCGCGATACAGACGTCGGTGTACCAGTGCGACCGATGACAGACGCGATCGCGCCTCGATCAACTGATCGGCGACGGGCCCTGGCCCAGCCTCGCGCGCTTGCAGTGACAGAAAGGCGGAAACCAGCTGAAGGCTGTTTTGAACGCGATGGTCCACCTCCTTCATCAGCACGTCCTTTTGGGCGAGAGCGGCGTCCTTTTCGGCGACCGCACGCTCCAGCTCTCGAAACAGCCGCTGCTTTTCACGCGCCTCATACGCGAGGCGCAGTGCACGACGCAGGCGGTGCGCCGATTCAGTCTGCTCCAGCGACCAAGGACGTGATCGGCCACGCACCATTTCGCGCCACGTTTCGAACGAAGTACGCGGTGTCAGGATCGCGGTTGGGTTGTGATCCACTCCCTTATGCGGATTGCCCGCCCATTCGATTTCCTCGACTTGCTCAGCGCGGAACCATAGCAGAATGGCGCGCTCCTCCGGCACGGACAGAGCCATGATGCCGCTGATCTTATCGGCGAACGCCGCCGCGGCTGGAAAGTGGCTGGTGAGGTAGTGCGTGACGAAGGTGTCGACCAGCCCGTGCTCGGTAAGCCAGTCACCCAGTGTGGCAACAACACGCCGATCGGGGCAGCGGCCGTAGCAATCCACCCCGCCGGGATGAATGACGGCCACGCCGTCGCTATCCATCATGCGGCAAAGGTCTTCGTGTCCGGCGGCCACTGCGCCGGTGAGTGGCTGGTCGAGCGCGGGCAAAAGCGAATCTTCCGCGGCACGCAACAACAGCCGCTCGCGATAGCTTTCCGCCTCCTCTCGTGCGCGAATCTGGCGCGCCAGGCCTCCCGCCAGCGCCACGGCGGCGAGGCGCACGTCCAGAGCCATCGTCTTGGCGCCTTTGTTGTGACAGGCGATCAGCCCCCACAAGATGCCGTCCTTGACGATCGAGATCGATGCCGAGGCACCCACGTCCATATTTCGCAGATAACGCAGGTGAATAGGCGATACGCTGCGCAGCGAGACGTCGCTTAGGTCCAGCGACTGAAAGTGCGCCGGGCGGAGCGGCGCAGGCTCGTACGTCACGTCGGGAATGACGCGCGACCTGTTGCGGACGTACAGCGCGCGCGCCTGCCGCGGAATGTCGGCGGCCGGGAAGTGGTGGTGCATGAAGCTGCTAAGCGACGGATCGCTGGCTTCTCCGACTACCCGGCCGGCGTCATCGTCCAGAAAACGGTACACCATGACGCGGTCGAAGCCGGTGAGGGTCTGGAAGGCTGTGGCCGCCCGGGCACATAACGTTTGCAGGTTGGGCGCCCGCTCGAACCCCGCCGCTATCGTATCCATCCAGCCGAGCATCTCGCCAGCCAGCAGTGGGTGCTCCGAAGCGGGTTCCAGTTCGACGATCACGTGCTCGGCCGTGCGATGAAGCGAGACGTCGTAGGTCTGCTCCCGCAGTGTCACCGCAGGACCGCGTACTACCCCGCCCGGGCCGGCGAGCGGCGACTGCAGGCGATCGGCGATGTCATGAGCCAGCAGATCGCTGAGCGAGGCGCCAAGCCAATCGGGGCCGAAAACACTCTCCAGCGCACCTGCGCCGGCTTCCACGGCAAGCGTCTTGTGATTGGCGACGAGGAGCAAGCCGTGCGGCTGGATCGCGCCGGGTACGTGGATCGGCTCGCGATCACATTCAGTCAAATCGGGCGCGGCCCGTTCGAAAAGGCTCGCCATAGCCCTCACTCATACAAACGAAGCGAGGGGCATGGCGCAGAAGAACGGACCGCGCAACTATTTGATCTAGGGTAAACCCTTTACTCGGCCGCCTCGGCATAACGGCTGATCATCGACTGCAGGCGCTGCTCGATGATCTCTTCGGCCTCGGCGACGATCCGGTCGACCAGCTCCTTTACGGTCGGCACGTCGTTGATAAGGCCCTGCACCATGCCGGCCGACCAGATGCCGTCCTGCGTATCACCGTTTTCCATCGCGGCGCGGCCGCGCGCACCGGCGACGAGATGCTGAATATCCTTGAACTCGGCGCCGCCCTTGCGCTCGATCTGGACGACTTCCTGGCTGACCTTGTTCTTCATGACGCGCGCGGTGTTGTGCATCGTGCGGAAGATTAGGTCGGTGGCGCGCTCGTCGTTCTCGACCATCTGCTGCTTGAAGCTGTCGGGGATCTGCGCTTCCTGCGTGACGCAGAAGCGGGTTCCCATGTTGATGCCGTCAGCGCCCAGCGCCAGCGCCGCAACGAGGCCGCGACCGTCGCCGAATCCGCCCGAGGCAAGCATCGGCACCTTGATCTTGTTTGCGGCGGCCGGAATCAGGATCAGGCCGGGGATGTCGTCCTCGCCCGGGTGGCCGGCGCATTCGAAACCGTCGATCGAGATCGCGTCAGCACCCATCCGCTCCGCGGACATGGCGTGGCGTACCGCGGTGCACTTATGGATCACCTTGATTCCGTGCGCCTTGAAATCGTCGATATGCTCCTGCGGCTTGTAGCCGGCGGTCTCCACCACCTTGATCCCGCCTTCGATGATCGCGCGCCGATATTCGGCATAAGGCGGAGGGGTGATCGTCGGCAGGATCGTCAGATTTACGCCAAACGGCTTGTCGGTGAGATCCTTGGTGCGCTGGATCTCCTTTGCCAGATCCTCCGGCGTCGGCTGCGTCAGTGCCGTGACGAAACCGAGTGCGCCGGCGTTGGCGACGGCGGCTACCAGATGCGCCTTGCCGACCCATTGCATGCCGCCCTGCGCAATCGGATATTCGACGCCGAACGCTTCGGTGAACCGTGTCTTGAGCATTTCCCTCTCCCCAGAGCCGCCGTTGTCAGCGGGGTAACGTAACAGATGTTATGCCGATCGATGTGACGTCGCAAGTATGGTCTGCCTCGCATTCGCCTCGATCTGTCCTCCGCCGCCGCAGCTGGAAATCCAGCCACGGCGGACAACGTCAGTGATCAGAAGACGCTGCCGAGTGCCTGCTTGCCGGAGCGCGGGCGGATCTGGCTGTTGCGATAGTCGACGTCGCTCCAATCGAGCTCCTTGAACTCCTGCCGGCGCGGGCCGAGGTAGCCGAACAGGAAGGCCGCGACCTTGCGCATTTGGATTTCCTCCGCGCCTTCGGTGATGCGATAGCGGCGGTGGTGGCGGTAAATGTGCTCGAACGCCTTGTGCCGCGAATAGCCGATGCCGCCATGGACTTGCATCGCGCGATCGGCCGCCTCGCAGCAGAGGCGATTGCCCCAGTAATTGCACATCGACACCTTGTCCGAGAGCCGTTTCTCGACCTCGTGGTGCGGCATCTGGTCCATTTCCCAGGCTGTCTTGCGGATCAGCAGGCGGAGCATCTCGGCCTGGGTGGCGAGCTCCACCAGCGGGAACTGGATCGCCTGGTTGCGGGCAAGATCCTCGCCGAAGGGCTTGCGCTGCCGAGCGTAGCGGATCGATTCCTCGATGCAGTAGGTGGCGGCGCCCAGCGATGACGCCGCCTGGCGGATACGGTTCTCGTGCACGAACGCCTGCGCGACCGGCAGGCCGTTCTCCGGATCGCCGAAGATCGTCGTCTCGGGCACCCACACGTCCTTGAAGCTGACGCGCGGGTGATCGGTCGGCATGTTGAAGGTCCAGAGATATTCCTCGACCTTCACGCCTTCGTCATCGGTCGGCACCAGGAAGCAGGTGATGCCCTTCGCGGCGCCATCGTCGCCGCTGGTCCGGGCAAAGAGCGCACAGTGGGTGGCGACGTGCATGCCCGTCGTCCACATCTTCTCGCCGTTGATGACATAGCCGGGCACGCCGTTTCGCGATTCGGGTACCGCACGCGTTTCCATGTGGGTCGCGTCGGAGCCGTGATACGGCTCGGTCAGGCCGAAGGTCACCCGGCGGGTGCCATTCAGCGTGCCGGTGATGAACTCCTCCTTCTGCTCCTCGGTGCCGAAATCATCGAACATCTTCGCGAAGGGGTTGTTCGCTACAATGCTGTGCTCGGTCTGCAGGTCGTTGTGGAGGCCGAGGCCCTTGGCTGCGAGATATTCACGGATGACGCACATCCACAGGTTCGAGCCGCCCTTGCCACCGAACTTGGGATCCATGGCGAAGCGCAGATGACCGGCCTTGTCCGCGCGTTTCTTCGCCTCGCGCATCAGCTCTTCCCATTCGTGACGCGGCAGGCCGCCGGCCTCGAAATCGGTGCGCGCATATTCGCGGCGGTGATCGAAGAAGCGGACGTTGTCGTCGGCATCCTCGAGCGGCTTGATTTCCGCCTCGATGAAGGCGTCCAGCTCCTTGAGATAGTCGAGCAGATCCTGCGGCAAACCGAAATCCATGGCCCTCTCCCGAATTAAGTCGACTCTTTTAACTTGCGTAGCGGCCTCCCACGGATTTTAAAGCCCCTAAATCAAACAAGCTGAGGGGCGATGGCGGAGAGGCTTTCGAAAGACGAGTTGGCGCGGCGATTGTCGGCGCTCGCACCGCGCATGGCCCCCGGGGCGGAGCGGGTCGAGAATCTGGTACGCCTGACCGGCGGCGCGAGCATGGAAACATGGGCGTTCGACGCGGTGGGCGAGGGCGAGGCGAAGGCACCGCTGATCCTGCGCCGGCGCACCCGCATGGTGGAATATTCCGCCGTCTCAAAGCCACCGCTGCGGCGCGAGGCCGAAGCGATCGCACGGGCCGTAGAGGCGGGCGTGCCCGCGCCGATCGTGACCTACGTCTGCGACGAGGAAGCGGACGGGCTGGACGAGGCCTATGTCATGCACCGCGTCGCGGGCGAGACATTGGGCAAGAAGATCACCAGCGATCCTGCGTTTGAGCCGGCGCGCGGCAAGCTCGCGCGGCAGTGCGGCGCGGCGCTGGCGCGGATCCACTCGGTCGAGCCGCTTCCCGGCCTCGACCAGACCGATGCCGCGACGACGCTCGCCAACTACGAGGCGACGTGGCGGGCGACCGGGGCGGTGCGGCCGACGATCGAGGCCGCGTTCCGGTGGTTGGAGAAGCGGCTGCCCAAGGAAGCAGTGACGCCGCGATTCGTTCACGGCGATTTCCGCAACGGCAACATCATGGTCGATCCCGACGAGGGCCTCGTCGCGGTGCTCGACTGGGAGCTGGTGCATGTCGGCGACCCGGCCGAGGACATGGGCTGGCTTTGCACGAATAGTTGGAAGTTCGGCCGGCCCGACCGCTACGTCGGCGGCTTCGGCGATGTGCAGGATCTGCTCGACGGCTATGTCGAGGCGGGCGGCGAGCCGATTTCTGCCGCGCGAGTCGATTTTTGGTCGATGCTCGGCAGCCTCAAATGGGGCGTCATGACGATGGGCATGTATGCGAGCTTCGCCTCGGACCCGAGCGCCGGGCCGGAACGCGGCGTGATCGGGCGTCGCCTGTCGGAAACCGAGGCCGACATCGTGGCGATCATCGAGAGGAACGCGGCATGATCACGCACCCGACGGCGCAGGAACTGGTGGCGGGCGTGGCGCAATGGCTGCCGGTCGATGGCAGCGCGAGTGTCTTCGGCTTGCGCGTGGCGCGCAATGCGCTGGAGATCGCCGCGCGTGACATGGCGATGAGCCCCGCGGCGGATGAGCGCGCGGTGGAGCGGATGCGCGCGCTGCTGAACCGTGACGGCACCCGAGAGGAATTGGACGAGGCGCTAGTGGCAGCGATCCGCAGCGGTACGATCGCTCCCGACGAACCCGCGTTAATCGCGCATCTAAAGGCAACGGCGCTGGATACGATCGCGATCGATCAGCCGAAATACGCGCACGCGCTTGGCTGACCGGCCCGAAGCACTATAGACCGCCTCGATCATCTCCGTTCGCCCTGAGCTTGTCGAAGGGCGTGTCGCTCAACCCGCTGCCGGTCGGCTCGGGCGTCGACAGGCTCAGCCCGAACGGACCGGGGCGTTTCGCTCCTGGCACTTTGGCGGAGTAGATTATGGCTGGCATGGGCGCGTTCGACTGGGCAGATCCCTTTCTTCTGGACGAGCAACTCACCGAGGATGAGCGGATGGTGCGCGACACCGCCCGCGCTTATGCCGAGGAGAAGCTGGCACCGCGCATCATTGATGCCTTCGCCAACGAGCATACCGACCCGGAAATCTTCCGCGAAATGGGCGCGCTCGGCCTGCTCGGCCCGACGGTGCCCGAGGAATATGGCGGCGTCGGCGCATCCTACGTCGCTTATGGTCTGGTCGCGCGTGAGGTGGAGCGGATCGATTCGGGCTACCGCTCGATGATGAGCGTCCAGTCGAGCCTCGTGATGTACCCGATCCACGCTTATGGCTCCGAAGCGCAGAAGCGGAAATATCTGCCCAAGCTCGCCAGCGGCGAGTGGATCGGCTGCTTCGGCCTGACCGAGCCGGATGCCGGCTCCGATCCGGGCGGCATGAAGACCCGCGCGGTCAAGACCGACGGCGGCTATCGTCTGTCGGGCAGCAAGACGTGGATCAGCAACTCGCCGATCGCCGACGTGTTCGTCGTCTGGGCAAAGAGCGAGGAACATGGCGGCGCGATCCGCGGTTTCGTGCTGGAACAGGGCATGAAGGGCCTGTCGGCGCCGAAGATCGAGGGCAAGCTTTCGCTGCGTGCATCGATCACCGGCATGATCGTGTTGGAGGATGTCGAGGTGGGCGAGGACGCGCTGCTTCCCGACGTGCAGGGGCTGAAGGGGCCGTTCGGCTGCCTCAACCGCGCGCGTTACGGCATCAGTTGGGGCGCGATGGGCGCAGCGGAATTCTGCATGCACGCTGCGCGGCAGTACGGCCTTGATCGTCACCAGTTCGGCCGGCCGCTCGCCGCAACTCAGCTGCACCAGAAGAAGCTGGCCGACATGGAAACGGAGATTGCGCTCGGCCTGCAGGCGAGCTTACGCGTCGGCCGCCTGATGGACGAGGGCCGCTTCGCCCCGGAAATGGTCTCGATCGTGAAGCGCAACAATGTCGGCAAGGCGCTCGACATCGCCCGCATCGCGCGTGACATGCACGGCGGGAACGGCATCTCGGGCGAATATCAGGTGATGCGCCACGTGATGAACCTGGAAACGGTCAACACCTATGAGGGCGCGCATGATGTGCATGCGCTGATCCTCGGCCGCGCAATCACCGGCATCGCCGCCTTCTGAGCGTCGCCCGATGAAAGACACCCCGCTCAAGGGCATTAAGGTCGTCGAGCTTGCCCGCATCCTTGCCGGACCTTGGGCGGGGCAGATCCTGGCCGACCTCGGGGCGAAGGTGGTCAAGGTGCAAAGCCCGGCAGGAGACGATACGCGCACCTGGGGGCCGCCGTTCGTCGAGCGTGAAGGCGACCGGGCGGCGGCCTATTACCATGCGTGCAACCGCGGCAAGACGAGTATCGTTGCCGATTTCACGAAGCCGGAGGACGTGGCGCGGGTGAAGGCGCTGATCGCCGACGCCGACGTGGTGATCGAGAACTTCAAGGTCGGCGGGCTGGCCAAATACGGCCTCGATTACGCGAGCCTCGCGGCCGGACATCCGCGGCTCGTCTATTGCTCGATCACCGGCTTTGGCCAGACCGGACCCTATGCCCACCGTGCCGGCTATGATTTCATCATTCAGGGCATGGGCGGGATCATGTCGCTGACCGGGGAGCCGGACGGCGCGCCGCAGAAAATCGGCGTCGCCTTCGCCGACATCATGACCGGGCTGTACGCCACGATCGGCATCCAGGCCGCGTTGATGATGCGCGCGCGGACGGGGCGGGGGCAGCAGGTGGATTGTGCGCTGCTCGACACGATGGTTGGGGTGCTCGCCAATCAGGCGGCGAACTATTTCGCCAGCGGTGAGAACCCGGCACGGATGGGCAATGCCCATGCGAATGTCAGCCCCTATGCGGTGTTTCCGACCAGCGATGGCTGGTTCATCCTGGCGGTGGGCAATGACGCGCAATATCACCGCTTTGCCGCCATCGTCGGCATCGGCCCGGACCCACGCTGGGATTCCAACGCCGGGCGGATCGAGCATCGCGCGCCGCTCTTCGCGCTGATCGAGGAACGCTGCCGCACCTTCACCCGTGATGACCTGCTGGCACGGCTGGAGGCAGCGGGGGTGCCTGCGGGGCCGATCAACACCGTCGAACAGGCGCTGAACGATCCGCAGGTCCAGGCGCGCGGCATGGTGCTGCCGCCCAGCGAGGCGCGGGCCATCGCCGGCCTGCGCACGCCGATCCAGTTCTCGGACGCCGCGCTCGCGCTCGACACGGGGGCACCAACGCTCCGCTCCTGATGAGCGCCGCTGCACCAGCATAACTTTTGTTGTGCTCCCGTCGTCGCCGCGATACCTCTCCTGTAAATCAGACAGGAGAGAGCATCCGTGAGCACGCCACCCCTTGCCGGTATCCGTATCGTCGAATTCGCCGGGATCGGCCCGGGTCCGTTTGCCGGCATGATGCTCGCCGATCACGGCGCGGAGGTGATTCGCATCGACCGCCCCGGCAAGACGCAGGGCAATGGCGTGGCGGAAAAGGATCCGCTGCTGCGCAGCCGCAAGTCGATCGGCATGGACCTGAAGGATCCAAAGTCGATCGCGGCCGTGCGTAAGATCGTGAAGGGTGCGGACGCGATCATCGAGGGGTTCCGTCCCGGCGTGATGGAGCGGCTGGGCCTCGGGCCCGACGTGCTGCTCGCGGACAATCCGAAGCTCGTTTACGGCCGCATGACTGGCTGGGGCCAGTATGGCCCGATGGCGCCCGAGCCCGGCCATGACATCAATTACATCGCGATCTCCGGCGCGCTTCACGCCTTCGGGCGCAAGGGTGAGAAGCCGACGCCGCCGATCAACCTCGCGGGCGATTTCGGCGGCGGCGGCATGTTCCTCGCGTACGGCATGCTCGCCGCGTTGCTTCACGCCGCGCGCACCGGCGAGGGGCAGGTGGTCGACGCTGCCATGACCGACGGGTCGGCGGTGCTGATGACGATGATGTGGGGTTTCCGCGGCATGGGCCGGTGGAGCGACGAGCGCGGCACTAACCTGCTCGATACCGCGGCCCATTTCTACGACACCTATGAGACGAGCGACGAAAAGTTCGTCTCGCTCGGCGCGATCGAGCCGCAATTCTATGCCGAGTTCCGGCAGGTGATGGGGCTCAGCGACGACAAATGGTCGGCGCAGATGGATCAGCGGCAGTGGCCGGCGCTGAAGGATGAACTGACTGCCCTGTTCAAGACGCAGACGCGCGAGCACTGGGTGGCGGCATTCAAGGGTCACGCCGTCTGCTTCGCGCCCGTGCTCGGCTTCGACGAGGCGTATGATGATGCGCACAACAAGGCGCGCGGCACCTTTGTCGAAGCGGGCGGCATCAAGCAGCCTGCGCCCGCGCCACGCTATTCCAAGAGCGGCACGGTGGCACCTTCGTTAGGTGGGGAACGGCAGGACGCAGCCGTACTGCGCGATCTCGGCTTCGATGATGCGGAGGTCGCGGCGCTCGGCTATTGAGGCTGAATGTCGCGACTAACCGTCAACAACGAGGCGATAGAATATCGCCTCGACCCGGCCACGCCCTTGCTCTGGGCGCTACGTGACGCGTCCAATCTGACGGGGACTAAATATGGCTGCGGGACGGGTAGCTGCGGGTCGTGCACCGTCGATATCGACGGTCGCGCCGTACGCTCCTGCCAGGTTACGATTGCTCAGGTGGAGGGCAGCTTCGTTACCACCGTCGAGGGATTGTCGCGCGATCGTGCCCATCCGGTGCAAGCGGCCTTGCTCGCCGGAAATGTGGTGCAATGCGGCTTCTGCGTTCCCGGCGTGGTCATGGCGGCTGCGGTGCTGATGAAGAACGATCGCGATCCGTCCGAGGCCAAGATTCGCCAGGCGATCTCCAATTTGTGCCGGTGCGGCATCTATCCGCGCCTTGTGGAGGCCATTCAGCGTGCGGCGCGGGCCGCGCGCGGCGACGAAACGCTGCCCACAGTGGCTCGGCCGGGTATCGATCCAGCAGATGCGGCGCGCAGCGTGCCGGCGCTCACGCCTCGGTAATACGGCTGGTCGTCCTGGTGTCTCGCATGCGGATATAAACAACAAGAGATATCGCGATCATCGCACTGACGTACCAATAGAAACCGCGCTCCCATCCGGCATCTTTGAACGACAGCGCGACATATTCGGCGGTGCCGCCGAACAACGTATTGGCGAGCGCATAAGGAAGCGCGACGCCGAGCGCCCTGATGTTCGCGGGAAACAACTCCGCCTTCACCACCGCATTGATCGACGTGTAACCCGTTACGATCACGAGCGCTGCCATCACCAGCAGCCCCGCGACCACCGGATTGCGCACCGTCTCCAGCGTGGAAAAGATCGGATAGGTCCCCAGAACGCCCAGGATCCCAAATCCGACCATCAGCGGCTTGCGTCCCACGCGATCGCTGAAACCGCCGGCAAGTGGCTGCAAACACATGAAAACGAAGAGCGTTGCGGCGTTGATCTGGCTGGCGGTCTGCCGGTCGAACCCGCTGGTGTTCACCAGGAACTTCTGCATGTAGATCGAGTAGGCATAAAAGGCGAGCGTTCCGCCGGCGGTCAGCAGCATCACCGTGGCCGTCTCTCGCGGATGCTGCGTGACGAGCGTCCAGAAGCCGGACTTCGGCCCAGCCGCGTGCTTGAAGCTCTCAGTTTCGGCCAGTCCGCGGCGGATGCGAAAGACGACGATTGCCAGCACGCCGCCGATGGCAAACGGGATGCGCCATCCCCACGCATCCAGCGCTGCCTCGGTCATGGTGGATTGCAACAGCAGAAGCACGAGCAATGCGGTCAGCTGTCCGGCAATCAGCGTGACATATTGAAAACTAGAGAAAAAGCCGCGGCGGTCGCGCCCAGCCATTTCGGACAAATAGGTCGCGCTCGCACCATATTCGCCACCGACCGAAAGCCCTTGCATCAAGCGTGCGAAAACCAGCAGGCCCGGCGCCAGCACACCGATGCTCTGATAACTGGGTGTGATCGCGATCAGGAACGAACCGGCGCACATCAGCGTCACCGATAGAGTGAGTCCGGCCTTTCGCCCGCGCCAGTCGGCATAAACACCCATGATCCACGCACCGATTGGCCGCATGACAAAGCCGACGGCAAAGACGGCCGCGGCGCTCAGCAGCTGCGCCGTGCGTTCCCCCGACGGAAAGAAATGTGGTGCGAAATAGAGGGTGAAGGCCGAGTAGGCGTACCAATCGTACCATTCCACCAGATTGCCGGTAGAACCGCCGATGATTGATTTCAGTCGCGGGTTCATGCTGCCCTTGTTCATCGTGTGAGCACAGACCACGCGCGAGTGGCCAACGGCATTGCTTAATCTTAGCCGAGCGATGCAGAAAGGGGTTGATGCCGCACGTTAGGCACTCGACAACCGGTGAAAAGGGAGAGGCGCCATCGAAAGCCTGCTGATCGCCAACCGCGGCGAGATCGCGATCCGTATCGCCCGAACGGCCGCTACGCAGGGGCTGAGAACCGTCGCGGTCTATTCGCAGGATGAGCGCGACGCGCCGCATGCCCAGGCCGCGGATGCTTCATTCGCGCTGGCGGGAGAGGGGGCGTCAGCCTATCTTTCGATCGACGGGATCATCGAAGCGGCGCGTAGCAGCGGCTGCGATGCCGTGCATCCTGGGTATGGATTTCTCAGCGAGAACGCAGGATTGGCAGCGGCCTGCAAAGAGGCGGGGCTGATCTTTGTTGGTCCCGACGCGGCGTTGCTGAAGTTGTTCGGGGATAAGGCCGAGGCCAAGCGGCACGCGCGTGCGGTGGGCGTTCCGGTGTTGGCAGAAGGTGACGACGCGCGCGGATCGGTAATCGTGAAAGCCGTGGCGGGTGGTGGCGGCCGAGGCATCCGCGTCGTTCAGGATCGCTCGACGCTTGCCGCTCAGATTGCGGCCGCGGGTGCCGAAGCGCTTTCAGCCTTTGGCTCCGATGCAGTGATCGTTGAACGCTATATCGCGTCGGCGCGGCATATCGAAGTGCAGTTGCTCGGCGACGCCACCGGCCGTGTTGCGGCGCTCGGGACGCGCGATTGTACGCTGCAACGGCGCCATCAAAAGCTGCTCGAGATCGCTCCCGCGCAGGCGCTTGATGCAGGATTAGCGGACCGGATCGTTGCCGCCGCCGTCCGTCTCCTTGAAGGCACCGGCTACGTGGGATCTGCTACAGCGGAGTTCCTAGTCGATCGTGCCTTGCCGCCCGATCATGCCGACGCCTTCGCCTTTCTTGAGGTAAATCCGCGCCTCCAGGTGGAACACACGGTAACGGAGGAGGTCTTCGGCCTTGATGTTGTTGCGCTACAACTCTCGCTGGCCAAGGGAGAGGCGCTGCCGACTTCGCTGCCCGCGCCTCGCGGTGTCGCTATCCAGTTACGGATCAATGCGGAGACGATAGCCAGCGATGGCGCGCCGCGGCCATCCGCTGGGTCGATCAGCGGCCTCTATGGGCCTGGCGGGCCAGGTATCCGTATCGATGGCGCGGCGCAGCTCGGATACGTGACGAACCCTCGCTTCGATCCGCTTTTGGCTAAGTTGATCGTTCATGCGGCGGACTGGTCGGCTGCGCTTGCACGGGCACGGCGCGCGATTGCTGAGTATCGGATTGAAGGTGTAGCGACGAACATTGCGCTACACGCTGCGCTGCTGGCCCGCTTGGAAGTTGCCGAGACCGAAATCGATACCGCGTGGTTTGATCGCAATGTGGGTAGCCTCGCTCCGGCTGGCGCAAAGGACGCTGCCGACCGAGATACGGAACAGGCGGACGCAGAGGTGGTAACTGCGCCGATTTCTGGCGTTGTGGTCTCGATCGACGTGGCGGTGGGCGATGCGGTGCGCGCTGGCGCGGAAGTGGGCACGATCGAGGCGTTGAAGATGCAGCACGCCATCGTCGCGCCGAACAGCGGCACCGTTGCGGCCGTGTCGGCGCATGTCGGCCGCGTGATTGACGAAGGCAGTGTCGTCCTGCGCTTGTCACCATCGGACGAAGTCGGTGAACATGACGCGGCTGAGCAGGTGATCGATCCGGAATTCATTCGGCCTGATCTTGCCGAGGTACAAGCCCGTCACGCGCTTGGGCTGGATGGAAACAGGCCAGATGCGATGGAGCGTCGCCGCCGTACCCACCAGCGGAGCGCGCGTGAAAATCTGGCTGACCTGTTCGATGAAGGAAGCTTCGTCGAATATGGCGCGCTGACGATCGCGGCGCAGCGGCGACGACGCAGCCTTGCTGATCTGATGCGCAACACGCCTGCCGACGGCATGATCGGAGGGATCGGCACGGTAAACGCGCACGACCATGGAGAGGAAGCGGCCAAGTGCCTTGGGCTCGCGTACGATTATACGGTACTTGCCGGGACGCAGGGGCATAACAATCACCGCAAGACCGATCGGCTACTCGGCATCGCTGCCGACCTGAAGCTGCCGATCGTCTTCTATACGGAAGGTGGCGGCGGACGGCCGGGTGACGTGGACTCAGTCGGGGCGACGGGCCTTGATGTGCCGACGTTCCGTAGCTTTGCCGCGTTGTCGGGAGTGGCCCCGCGCCTCGGGATTACCTCGGGCTATTCTTTCGCCGGCAATGCCGTTCTGTTCGGCAGTTGCGACATCACGATCGCGACGCGGGATGCGCATATCGGCGTTGGTGGCCCGGCGATGATCGAAGGCGGCGGTTTGGGGGTGTTTTCCCCTAAGGAGGTGGGGCCGGTCGACGTGCATTGGCAGAGCGGGGCGATCGACATCCTGGCTGAGGATGAGGCCGACGCGACGGACGTTGCGCGGCGGCTGCTGTCCTTTTTTCAAGGTACGATCTCGCCCGGCAAGGTGCCGGATCAACGCCTGCTGCGGCACGTAATCCCCGAAAATCGGCTGCGCGTGTTCGACATACGCGCGGTGATCGCCGGCCTCTTCGATGCGGACAGCTTTGTTGAGCTTCGCGGAGGATATGCCCGGGGAATGATCACCGGATTGGCACGGATCGACGGTCGGGCAGTCGGGCTAATCGCCAATGATTGTCGGTGCTTGTCAGGCGCTGTTGATGCCGAAGGTGCGGACAAGGCCGCGCGGTTCTTTCAATTGTGCGACGCCTTCGGGATCCCGATCGTCTCCCTGTGCGACACGCCCGGGTTTATGGTCGGGCCGGAAGCGGAAAAGAGCGCGCCGATCAGGCGGGCGGCTCGAATGTTCGTCGTCGGTGCGGCGCTGTCGGTGCCGGTGTTCACCGTCGTCATCCGCAAAGCTTATGGGCTGGGCGCGCAGGCGATGGCTGGCGGATCGCTCCACGCCGGGCCGTTCACCATTGCGTGGCCAACCGCCGAGTTCGGCGGCATGGGGCTCGAAGGCGCTGTCCGGCTGGGTTACCGCAAGGAACTGGAGGCAATCGCCGACGAAGCGGAAAGAAAGACGCGTTTCGAACAGCTTCTGGCGCATTCCTACGAGCGCGGAAAAGCCGTGTCGGTCGCGCAGTACCTTGAGATCGACGCGGTCGTCGATCCTGCGGACACCCGCAAATGGCTTCTGCGCGGCCTGGCATCCACTCCCTCGCGGCGCTCCGGCCGCTATATCGACACATGGTGAGGCGATGATCGAACTATACCATTGCGCCGACGCTCGCTCCTTTCGTGCCTTGTGGGCGCTGGAAGAGCTGGGGCTTGCGTACAAGCTGCACCTGCTGCCGTTCCCGCCGCGTGTTCGCCAGCCGACGTACCTTGATGCCAATCCGCTCGGCACCATTCCGTTGCTGATCGATGGTGAGACGAGGATGACGGAATCCGCTGCAATCATTCAATATCTTGCGGTGAAACATGGGGCGACGCCTTTAGCCGTCAAGCCTGACGAAGACGGCTATGGCGCATGGCTGAACTGGCTGCATTTCGGTGAGGCGACGCTCACGTTCCCGCAGACGTTGGTGCTGCGCTATCGCATGCTGGAGCCGCCGGAGCGACGCTTGCCGCAGGCGGCGGATGATTACGCCCAGTGGTTCCATTCAAGGTTGCGGCATGTCGAGCGCGCGCTGAGTGATCGTGAGTGGTTGGTGGCGGACCGGTTTACCGCCGCCGACATCTCAGTGGGTTATGCATTGCTGTTGGCGAAAAGTCTGAAAATTGATCAAGGCTTTCCGGCGCAAGTTGCCGCCTATTGGGAGCGTTTGAAGGCGCGCGAGGGGTTTGCCAAGGCCAAGGCGGCGCAGAAGGTGACATCGGCCGCCTAGCGTGCGGCCAGCTTGCGGAAAGCGCGTTCGATCCGGTCGGGGGCTTGTGCGCCGTTGATGGTGAATTCGCCATCGATCACCATGGTGGGGACGGAGGCGATGCCCTCCGATCGCCATTCGATTTCGTCGTCGTGGACCTCGGCTGCAAAGCGGCCTGTTTCCAGCACCGTTTTGGCCTCGGATCGATCTAGTCCGGCCGCCTCTGCAGCATCCACGAGAACACCGGGGCCAGATATGTTGAGGCCGCGTTCAAAGTAGGCGTCGAAGAGCGCGTGCTTGAGCGCGAGCTGCCGATCATGCTTGGCGGCGAAGGCCAGAAGTCGGTGTGCGTCGAAGGTGTCGTAGATCCGATCGGGGCGGCCGGCCATGGCGAGCCCCGCCTCCTGCGCCGCCGCCCGGACGCCGCCGCCGCGCGCTTTCGCCTGGTCCGGCGTGATGCCGTATTTGCGGGCGATGTTATCCGACGAGCGCTCGCCTTCGGGCGGCAAGCCGGGATTGAGTTGGAGCGGGTGGAAGGTGAGGTTTGCCTGCACCGCGTCGCCAAGCGCGCCCAAGGCCTTTTCGAGATTGGCGAGGCCAATGTAGCACCAGGGGCAAACGATGTCGGAGACGATGTCGAGCCGCAATGTGCGCATGGTGAATTCCTAGGCCGTCACGATCGCGCCAGCCTCCACCCGAAGTGGCCATGGCGTCAAGGCGGTGCCGGGGCAGGGGCCGCCGACGCACGCGCCGCTCTCGATGTCGAACAGCGCGCCGTGCCAGCTGCACGCGATGCGATCCGCAGCGACATAATCGTCGAGCTTTTGCGCGAGCGGCAGTCCCATGTGCGGGCAGCGATCGACATAGCCGAACACCGTGTCACCGCGGCGCACCGCAAAACCATGGAAGCGGCCGGCGCGCAGCTCGATGACGAAGCTGCGCGCGGCGCCGTCCGCGATCTGATCGAGCGGGCCGAGCGTGACGCCGGCCGGCGTGGTGGAGAGACGCTCGGTCAGGGCAGCTTCGCCTTCGGGAAATCGGCCCAGCAGGCGTCGTAATCAGGCTGGGCGTGCTCCAGCGCGAAGGCGGTGGGCCGATAGGGCCAGCAGCTTTCCAGCATGAACGCCATGGTGCCGCCGATCTTGTGCGGCTTCAGATCGGCGTTGGAGGCCGCGTCCCACGTCGCCTTGTCCGGCCCGTGGCCGCTCAGCAGATTGTGGAGCGAGAGGCCACCCGGGCGGAAGCCTTCGGCCTTGGCGTCATAGGCGCCGGTGATGAGGCCCATCGCCTCGGACATGATGTTGCGGTGGAACCAGGGCGGGCGGAACGTGTCCTCCGCCACCATCCAGCGTGGCGGGAAGATCACGAAATCGGCGTTGGCGCGGCCCGGCACGTCCGACGGCGAGGTCAGCACGGTGAAGATCGACGGATCGGGATGGTCGAAGCTGACGGTGTTGATGGTGTTGAAATGCGCGAGATCGTAGCGCCACGGCGCGAGGTTGCCGTGCCACGCGACGACGTCGAGCGGAGAGTGGTGGAGCTCGGTGCGCCACAGGCTGCCGAGGTATTTCTGGACCACCTGGACACGCTCGTCGCGGTCCTCGAACCAGGCATGGGGCGTTTCGAAGTCGCGCGGGTTGGCGAGGCCGTTGGCGCCGATTGGGCCGAGATCGGGCAGGCGGAACATGGCGCCGTGATTTTCCAGCGCATAGCCGCGTGCAGAACCATCGGGCAGCACCGCGCGGAAGCGGACCCCCCGGGGGACGAGCGCGATCTGGCCGGGGGCAATGTCGATCCGGCCGAGCTCGGTCAGCAGAGCCAAGCGGCCTTCCTGCGGCACGAACAGCAATTCGCCGTCGGCATCGACGAAGACGCGGTTCTCCATGTCGCGATCCGCGGCGTAGAGGTGGATCGCGACGCCTTCGAGATCGGCGGGGTCGCGATTGGCAAGCATCGTCGTCATGCCGTCGATGAGGTCGACGCCGGTGTCACCGGCGACGGGATCCCAGCGCAGGCGATTGGGCGCGAGCGGTTCCTTGACGGTGCCCGGCGCGAAGCGTGCTGCGCCTTCGTAGCGGGTGAAGCGTGGATGCTCGGCCGAGGGGCGCAGGCGATAGAGCCAGGAGCGGCGGTTTTCGTGGCGCGGCGCGGTGAAGGCGGTGCCGGAGAGCTGCTCGGCGTAAAGGCCGAAGGGCGGCTTTTGCGGCGAGTTGCGGCCGATCGGGAGCGCGCCCGGCACCGCTTCCGTCGCGACGTGGTTGCCGAAGCCGGGGGTGTAGTTGTTGTTGTTGGTCGGCATCCTCACCTCCGGCATTGTCTATCCGTCATGCCGGGCTTGTCCCGGCATCCAGCGTGCCGCGCATCCAACTTCGGTGGAGTTTGCGGACGGCTGGACCCCGGCACAAGGCCGGGGTGACATGTGGTACAGGCTATATCGCTCATATTCCCGCCGGCGCGTCAGACGCGGCAAAGCCGCGCCTTGTGCGCCGGCTTTGCTGCGCTGGCCGGTCGATGGCGGCGCCGGAGCGCCGCACCTCGATCGAGGCAGGAGCCTCGATCATCGGTCAGGCATCGACCTTGATCACGCCCCGACGGATCTGGTCGAGCTCGATGCTTTCGAACAGCGCCTGGAAGTTGCCGTTGCCGAAGCCTTCGTTGCCCTTGCGCTGGATGATCTCGAAGAAGATCGGGCCGAACATGTTTTCGGTGAAGATCTGTAGCAGGATGCCTTCGCCATTCTCGACCGAGCCGTCGATCAGAATGCGGTTCTTCTTCAGCCGGTCGAGATCCTCGCCGTGGCCGGGGACGCGCTTGTCGACCAGCTCGTAATAGGTCTCGATCGTGTCCTGCAGGTTCACGCCGCGCTCGCGCAGGCGCTCGACCGTGTCGAAAATGTCCTCGGTGGTCAGCGCGAGGTGCTGGATGCCCTCTCCCTGATATTCGCGGATGAACTCCTCGATCTGCGAATTGTCGTCCTGGCTTTCGTTCAGCGGGATGCGGATGGCCTTGTCGGGTGCGATCATCGCCTGGCTGAAGAGGCCGGTCGCCTTGCCCTTGATGTCGAAATACTTCTGCTCCTCGAAGTTGAAGAGCGTACGGTAGAACTGGCTCCACACCTGCATCTGCCCGCGGCGGACATTGTGAGTGAGGTGATCGAGCAGGTCGAGCCCGACGCTGTTCTTCGCCTCCGCCTCGCGCCAACCGGGATATTCGGCCCAATTCTCATACAGGTCGATGCCGTCCTGGATGAAATACAGGTACGAGCCGCCGATCCCCATGATGACGGTATCGTCCTCCTCGGTCGGCTTGCCGCCGTTGGCGAGCGCCCATTCCAGTGCCTTCTTCGGATCGGCGACCCGAAAGGCCATCGCGCTGGCGGAGGCGCCGTGTTCGTTGCGGAACTGCTTCACCCGGCCCGCCTCGTCGCGGTTCAGCATCAGGTTGATGCGGCCCTGCTTGTAGCGGGTGATGTTCTTCGTCGGGTGGCGATGCGTGGGCACGAAGCCGAGCTGCTCGAACTGCTTGGCCATCGCCTCGGGATCGGGCGAGGTGAATTCGACGAACTCGAAGCCGTTGAGGCCCAGGGGATTGTCGGTCGACATGCGCGTGTCCTCATCCAGTAACATTTGTTACTATCATCGCGGCTTGAGGCATCCGTGTCAAATGCTACCACTGCTTTCATGACGAACCATCTCGTGCTCGACCGGTTCCTGCCGTACCGATTGTCGGTGACGTCCAATCTGGTGAGCGATCGGATCGCGCGCGCCTATGAATCGCTGTTTGGCCTGACGATTCCGGAATGGCGGCTGATCGCGGTGATCGCGGAGGTGGAGGCGATCACCCAGGCCGAGATTGGCGAGCGCACGCGGATGGACAAGGTGACGGTCAGCCGGGCCGCGATCGCGCTGGTCGAGCGTGGGCTGCTGACCCGCGCACCCAATCCCGGTGACAAACGATCGCATCATCTGTCGCTCACGACTCACGGCCGCGACCTATACGCCAGCGTGGCGCCCAAGGCGCTGGAACTGGAGCGCACGATCTTCGCTTGCTTCACTCAGAAGGAGCTCGACGGCTTCGTGGCGATGCTGCGACGGATCGATGCAGCAGCGCTGGAGGCGTGATTGTCTGATTTGCCGTTGATTGCCGGGGTGGAGCTTGGGGGCACCAAGTGCGTGGTGCTCCTGGCGCGAGGGCCGGAGGCGATCGAGGAGCGGGTGGAATTGCCGACCACCTCTCCCGACGAGACGCTGACCGCGATCGAGCATGTGATCGACCAATGGCAGGGCTTTGCGGCGCTTGGCATTGCGAGCTTCGGCCCCGTCTCGATCGACCGGACGGCGGGCGATTATGGCTCGATCACGTCCACGCCGAAGCCGGGCTGGGCGGGCACCGACGTCGCACGGCGGCTTGGGGCGCGATATGACGTGCCGACGGGTTTTCAGTCCGACGTGGTTGGCGCCGCGCTGGGCGAGGCGCGCTGGGGTGCTGCCTCTGGGCTGACCGACCTTGCCTATGTCACGGTGGGCACGGGGATCGGCGTGGGGCTGATCGCTGGCGGCGTGCCGGTGGAAGGGCTGACGCACAGCGAACTTGGCCACATTCGCCCGCAGCGGATTGCCGGCGACGACTGGGTGGGCGTCTGCCCGTTTCATGGCGCCTGCGTTGAGGGGCTCGCGTCCGGGCCGGCGATTGCGGCACGCGCGGGGATGAAGGGGCAGGACCTGCCGGCCGATCACGCGGCGTGGGACGGCGTGGTGCATGCGCTTGCGCAGATGCTGCACGTGGTGACGCTGACCGGCGTGCCGCGGCGCATCGTCATGGGTGGCGGCGTGATCGTCGGGAGCCAGTTTCTGCTGCCGCGGATCCGGGCGGCGTTGCGCGCGTCGCTGAACGGCTATGTCGCGCTGCCGGAGATCGAGGATGTCGACACCTTTGTGGTGCCGGCGAGCCTTGGGCATAATGCCGGGCCGCTGGGTGCGATCGTGCTGGGTCAACAGGCGCTGCTGGATCGCTGATCCGGCGAACGCGTCCTCATTGGACATGATTGTTGACCATTAACCGTTTCCGGTAACGGTTGGTAAAGCATTTTTTGACGTCCTCCTTCAAGTAAAGGGAGGGATGAAATGCGGCTGCTGATCGTCGACGAAGATCTTTCGCGACACGACATCTATCGCGCGGTCTTTGCCTCGCCTGATGCTCCTGTTTCCAATGGCCAAATCATCGAACTCAGCCTTGTCGATGATGGTAGATCGCGCGGCGAAATGGGGAACGTGGAGTGCGTTTATCATCGCGCGCTGACGGAAGCTGCGGAAGAGGTAAGGCGCTCACTTGTATCGGGGCAGCCCTTTGCGATTGCACTGATCGGCGGCCTTCGAGGCGAGAGCGTCGGCGCTGCGTCTCACGCCTTGCGCCAGGCTGACGAGGATCTGAACCTTGCCTTTGTGGTAGACGATCAAGACAGCGCGGCGGTGAACTTGCGGAGTATTGCCAAGCCGGCGGACAAAGTCTTCTTTCTTACAAGCTCTTGCGGTCCCAACGAGATCGCCCAAACGGTGTTTGATCTTGGTGCGCGGTGGCAGGCGGATCGCGAGCTTGGCGATATCCGGGCGAGGCTGGCGCGGCAGCATGTTCTGCTGGGCGAGCAGGCTGCGGAACTGGCCGCGAACGAGAGCCGGGCAGTCCACCTCGCTAATCACGATCCGCTGACGGAGGCGCCCAATCGCGTCGCGTTCCTGCGGGCGGTGGCTGAGCGGGCGCGCCAGCCGGGGGTGTTTGCGGTCGCGACGGTGGATCTCGATCGCTTCAAGTTCATCAACGACACGCTTGGCTATGTCACCGGTGACGAGGTGTTGCGTCAGACCTGTCGCCGGCTGGAAGAGGTGGCGCCAGAGAATAGCCTCATCGCCCGACTGGCGGGGGATGAATTCGGCCTGCTCTTCGATACCGCCGGAGACGAGGCCGCCGAGATGACCTGCGATCGCCTGGTTGCGGGATGTCACCTCGCCATGCGCGTGCTGGGACACAAGGTGCAGACCTCGGTGTCGGCGGGCGTCGTCGTGTCGCACGAGCGCGAGGTACACGATCCGCTCGACCTGATGCGCAAGGCCGATCTGGCGCTGAACGATGCGAAGCGCGGCGGGCGCAACATGGCGCGGCTGTTCGATGCGCGAATGGACGAAGGCGTGCGCGTGCGGCGGGCGGTGCAGGATGGGCTCAGCCGATCGATCGAGCGCGGCGAACTGGACGTGCTGTTCCAGCCGATCCTTGCCAACGGATCGCTTCAGATCGTCGGGTTCGAGGCATTGTTGCGCTGGTACACCGATGAATTCGGGCCGATCAGCCCCGCCACGTTCATTCCGATCGCCGAGGAATCCGACCTGATCCACGAGCTGGGCGATTGGGTGCTCGCCAGATCGCTGGACGCCGTGAAGACGTGGCCGGATCATTATGTGTCGATCAACTTCTCACCGCGACAGTTCGGCCGGATCAATTTTGTCGGGCACCTGATGGAGACGGTGCAGAGGGCGGGAGTCGATCCGCGACGCCTGCAGATCGAGATCACTGAAACTGCGCTCTTCGATGATGTGGAGCGTGCGGCGGAGACGCTGTACCGGCTGCGGCAGATGGGGTTCAGGGTGGCGCTGGACGATTTCGGGACGGGCTATTCGAACCTCTACAACATCCGCAAGTTCGCGCTGGATGCGCTGAAGATCGATCGCAGCTTTACCGAAGGGCTGGTGCGCGAGCCGGTGTCGGCGGCGATCGTGCGGTCGATCGCGCAGCTTGGGCAGGCGCTGAACGTGGAAGTCATCGCCGAGGGGGTCGAGACGGAGGCGCAGGTCGCGCTGCTGACCGCGGCGGGGGCCAGCCATTTCCAGGGCTTCCTTTTCGCCCATCCGCTGCGATCGGAGGATGCGCGATCACTGGCTGAGAATGGCCTTGTCGCCGAGCAGCAGGAGTGCGACCCGGTGGCGATCGCCCCAATGATTCTTGTCTGAGCAACGGTCAGTAACTTATTGAGATGACGCTCTATGTTCGTCTCTCAAGTATCAGGCGGACGCCGTTCTTCGGGCGGAGTGTGAGGCGGCTCACGGGTTCTGGTGGGGCGTTCGGAACGGGGTGAAATTTGAAGGCGCGCAGGAGCGTGGCCAGAATGATCACGGCCTCCTGCGTGGCGAAGCCCGCGCCGACGCAGGTGCGGGGACCGGCGCCGAAAGGGAGCCACGCGTCGCGGATGGTGGCTTTGTTCGCAGGATCGTCAAAGCGTGCAGGGTTGAAGGCGTGCGGGCAGGGCCAGTGTTCCGGATTGCGCTGGATCAGCCACGGGGAGACGACCAGCATCGCGCCCGGCTGCAATGCCTTGTCGCGCATCTGCGTGGGGCAGCGGACTTCACGCGGCATGAAGGCGACCGGGGGATAGAGCCGGAGGGTTTCACGAAAGATCTGGCGCGTCAGTGGCAGATGCCGGAGCATGTCGGGCGACAATGGCTGGTTGCCGGCAGCGGCCAGAACCTCCGCGCGCGCGCGGCCTTGCGTCTCCGGATCACCGGCAAGGCAGTAGAGCGCCCAGCTGAGCGCGCTGGCCGACGTCTCGTGCCCGGCAAGGAAGATCGTCGAGACCTGCCCCATCAGATCGTCGTAGGAGAAGGGGGCGCCGGTTTCGGGATGGCGCGCGTCCAGCAGGGAAGCGAGGATGTCATCGGGCCCGCGATCGCCCGTCGTGCGATAGGCGTCGAGGCGGGCGCGGACGATGTGGGCGAAGACGGCGTGGATGTCCTCGGCGGCGCGGCGTGAGCGGCCGAAGAAGCCGAGCGACGGCAGGCGATAGAAGCGCAGCATCGAGGCCGATTGCGCGTGGCGTTGGAAGCGGTTGAAGCCGTTGTGGATGCGCCGGGCGTCGGCCTCGCCCAGCGGCTTGGAAAACAGCGTGCGGAAGATGACGTCGGCAGCGACATGCGTCATCAACGGATCGATATTCACCGGCTGGTGAAGTTTCATGGCGTGGAGGCGCACGATCAGGGCGTCCGCCGCATCGCGCATCATGGCAAAGGTGCGGGCGAGCGCGGTATGCTGAAAGGCAGGATTGATCATCGCGCGCTGCGTCGCCCAATCATCGCCATTAGCCGAAAACACGCTATTGCCGATCGCCGGCCCCAAGGTTCGGACAAGCAGGTGATGCTTCGGAAAGTCTTTCCACTCGCCCATGATCCGCTTCACCAGCGGCAACTCGTTGGCGATGTACATGTGGAGGCCGGGCGTGCGGATCTCGCCCATCTTCATCGTGTAGCTTTTCTGGAACAGCACGTGGATCCACGAATTCCAGCCGCGCACGAAGCGCCAGAACAAAGACGATTTCTTCGGATGCGGATCGGGGAAAGGGGGCACGAACAGCCCGTCGACGCGGTTTCCGCCGAGATCCGGCTGGCGCATCAGATCGCCCGAAACTCGGCAACAGAGGCGTCGATCGGGCGCGCGGCGGTCATCAGGCTGGGGAAGTCGAGCGGCGAGCGGCGATCGCCCATGCGCAGGTAGTCGAAGTGGATCTCGTACTTGTTCGCATAGCCCTTGTGATAGGTATCGGGATTGTAGAACAGGTGGAAGCGCGGGCTGAGCAACTCCATGCGCGGGCGCGGATCGGGCGCGACGATCGCCATCGGGTTGACGCCAAAATAAGCGGCGCCATCGGGCGGCGAGCCGATGTCGATCCAGCGGAAATCCGCGCGCGCCAGACGCCGTAGCTGATCGTGGAAGCGCGTGGCGTCGCGGCGGCAGGCGACCAGCGGGATGCAATGACCCATCGTCACCAGCGCGAAATTAGCTGGCATCGTGTCGCCGCGCCGGTCGAGCAGCCGAACCATAAGCGGTACCGAGAGGATCGAGCCGTTGCTGTGCGTGAGCAGCAGGATCTCGTCCCACGGCTCGTCGAAGCTGGCCAGTATCTCCTCGGCAAAGGCGTCCAGCCGCGCCTCGATCGCGGGATGCGCGTCGCCGCCGCCGAGTTCGCTGTTGAACACGAAGAAACGGAGCAGCCACGGCGCGTGCCATTTGCGCAGCAGCGGCGCGGAGATCAGGACGGCCAACACGAATGCGCCCAGGAAGGCGATCCAGCCGGGCAGCCAGATCGCGGCAATGCCGCCGATGACGAGCGTGAGCAGCAGCGGCAGCGCGAGGGTTAGGATCGGCGGGTAGAAGAGAGTGATCAGCGGGCCCTTGCCCAGCTTCTTCCCCGTTTCGAAATCGAGATGCCGGATGTTGGCGCGGTAAGCGCGCCACGCGCGGACCGCGAGCGCGAAGGGATTGCGGACCCACGCGGTGCGGACAATGTCGTCCCAGCGCAGAAAGCTGTAGTCCGTTTCGACAGCCTGAGCGGGATTGACGATCGACCAATCGGTGCGGAACTCACCACCCGTTCGGCGTGTGGAGACGGACGCCGGCTCTCCGGTCAGCGCGGCATAGCGGGCGACCTGTTCGACCGCGAGGGCATGGTAGAAGCGGACGCCGCGCGGATCGAAGCCGCCGACATAGAAGACTTTCCGCTTGAACCCCGCCATGACGACTGCCTACACGATGCGATGGCCGATCGGGAACGGAATTACTGTCTTTTCCTGAACCCAGCCAAGTACAATCGCAACATCGGCTGCCGTCGGCACGACAACCTCTATGGCATCGCCGGCGGCGGGACCGAGCGGCAGCGCTGGGCGGTCGATCGCGATTTCTATCGCACCATGAAGCGGCAGGGTGATCCGATGGCCGCGCCCGCGCTGATCGCCTGCCTGCTGTTTGGCTGGTTCTTCTGGAATTATCATGGCGGGCGCTGGCCGTGGAAGGGCCAGCTGCTGCGCCGCTTCGTAAAGGCACCGCAATGACCGTTGAGGTGGGCGACGTCATGTTCGGCAACGATCGGCCGTTCGTGCTGGTGAGTGGCCCGTGCCAGATCGAGAGCCGCGATCATGCACTGCGAATGGCCGAGGCGATCGCCGGCATGGCGCGGGCGGCGGGTGTGCCGTTCGTGTTCAAATCCTCGTTCGACAAGGCGAATCGTACCTCGATCCATGGCAAGCGCGGGCTGGGGATCGACGAAGGGCTGAAGGTGTTGGCCCACGTGAAGGCGGAGGTGGGGTGTCCGGTGCTGACCGACATTCATGCGCCAGAGCAGGCCGCGCCTGCTGCCGAGGCGGTCGACATTCTCCAGATCCCGGCATTTCTGTCGCGCCAGACCGACCTGCTGGTCGCGTCTGGCGCCACCGGGGCGGCGGTAAACATCAAGAAGGGGCAGTTCCTCGCGCCATGGGACATGGCGGCGGCAGCGGCCAAGGTAGCGGCGACGGGCAACGAACGGATCATTCTGACCGACCGCGGGGCGAGCTTTGGCTACAATACGTTGGTCAGCGATTTTCGCGCGCTGCCGATAATGGCAGAGACGGGCTATCCGGTGATGTTCGATGCGACACATGCGGTGCAGTCGCCCGGCGGGAACGGCGCATCGTCTGGTGGGGATCGGCGCTTTGCCCCGGCGCTCGCGCGCGCGGCGCTGGCGGTGGGAGCCGCGGCGATCTTTGCCGAGGCGCATGACGATCCGGACAATGCGCCGTCGGATGGCCCGGTAATGCTGCCGCTGGGGTGGCTGCCGGGGCTGCTCGATCAGCTGCGGCGGATCGATGAGGTGGCCAAGGCGGCCGCCTGACCGCAATTCAGGGGCGCTGGTCCCAGGCGATCAAGCGGCCGTCCCGCACCTCACCATAAGCGCCGGTGCGCAGGTGAGCGGGGGGCAGGCCGAGCGCGATGCGCGCGAACCGTGCCGCGCCGTTGCTGGTGACGAGAAGAAGCGTGCCGCTGGCCGTGGCGAAGAAGTGGCGCCAAGCGGCGATTCGGCCGGGTGCATCGACGATCCAGCCGGGCGGCGGCAGCGCCGCGGCGTTCCATTGTGCCAGCGCATCGGCGCCGATGCGGGCGACGACTTCCTTTTCAAGCGCGCCCTCGTCAGGGCCGTGATCGATCTCGCGCAGCCAGTCGGTCGGCTCCGGCGCGAGATGAGGCGCGATGATGGCGGCGGTCTCGCGTGTGCGGGCGAGCGGAGAGGCAAGGCAGCGATCGAACGAGATGCCGGCGAAGTGGTGGGCGAGGGCGACGGCCTGTGCCCTGCCGCTTACCACCAGCGGCAGATCGCTTCGGGCGCCGATCCGGCGCACCGGCGCGCCGGGTGCGAAGGTGTTGCCGTGGCGGACGATGATGGCGCGCATTATCCGTGCGGGTCGCCATGCGCCGCGATCAGAGCCTCGGCGCACGCAATGTCTGCCGCCGTGTCGATGCCTGATATGTCGAAGGGGGCAGGGGCGACCTCCACCGCATCGATCCTGAGGCCGAGCTCGAGCAGGCGCAGTTGCTCCAGCCCCTCCAGCCGCTCGAGTTCGGTGGGGGGCGTGGCTTCGAATTGTTCGAGCGCGGGGAGACGATAGCCGTAGACCCCGATGTGGCGCCAGATCGGGCAGGGCGCGTCGGCGCTGCGCAAACTTTGCTCGCAGCGGATCGCGGGGATGATCGCCTTGGAGAACCAGAGCGCCCGGCCGTCGGCGGCGCGCGCGCAGCTGGTGCCGCTGAACGGCGCGGTCCGCTTGTGTTCGCGCAAGGCGTCTAGGGCCGCCCAGCTCAGGCGAACGACGGGCGTGGCGACGTCGATGGTTGGCGTCGCAAGCGCGCGGATCAGTGCGACGGGCGCATCGACCGGCTGGAATGGCGCGTCGCCCTGAAGGTTGATGACGATCTCGGGCGGCGTCGGTGACAGACGCGCGGCGGCGAGCGCGCGGCCCGATCCGGTGGTGATCGCCGCGTCGGTCATCACCGCGTCGCAGTCGACCTTCTGGGCATGGGCGACGATCACGGGATGGTCGGTCGCCACCATCAGGCGAGCGGCGGGCAGGTCGACCAGCGCGCGGCGGGCGTAGGCGATGGTGCGATGGAGCAGGCTGATCCCGGCGATCGGCAGCAGCGGCTTCATCGGCAAGCGCGTGGAGCCGGCGCGAGCGGGGATGACCACCAGCACCGTCATTTGTGCCGCCCGGTCAAAGCACCCCTGCGCGCAGCACGTCGTGCAGGTGGACGATCCCGACGAGTTGGTCGCCCTCGCGCACGAACAACAGCAGCACGTTGCGTTCGTGCATCAGCCGGATCGCCTCCGACGCCAGCTCGTCCGGCCCGATACAATGCGGGCTGACGCTCATATATTTGTGGACCAAGTCGGTCAGCGAGCGCTGCACGGTGACGCTGCGCCGCAGATCGCCGTCGGTAAACGCGCCGACCAGCCGGCCGGCATCGTCCACCACGGCCGTCGCCCCAAGGCGCGTGCGCGTCATCTCGATGGTTGCGTCGAGCAGCGAGGCGTCGGGCGCGATCCGGGGAATGTCGGCGCCGCGCGCCATCACGTCGTGCACCTTGAGGAGGCGGGCGCCAAGCTTGCCATTGGGGTGAAGCCGCTGGAAGTCGTCGCGCGAAAAGCCCTTGCCGGCCATCAGCGTCATCGCGAGCGCATCGCCGAAGACGAGCTGCACGGTGGTTGAGGTGGTCGGGCTGAGCTGGATCGGGCAAGCCTCGGGAACGACCGGCAGCGCGATGCAGAAATCCGCCGCCCTGCCGCCGGTCGATTCCGGATCTGCGGTGATGGTGACGATGGGAATGGCGAAGCGCTTGCAGTAGCTGAAGATCGCCGCCAGTTCGCTGCTCTCGCCCGAATGGGAGACGATCAGCACCACATCGTCCTGCGTGATCATCCCCAGATCGCCATGACCAGCCTCTGCCGGGTGGAGAAACGAGGCGGGCACGCCGGTGGAGGTGAGGGTGGCGGTGATCTTGCGGGCGATGATGCCGCTCTTGCCCATGCCGGCCAGGATCACGCGGCCGCGCACATCGGCGATCATCGCCACCAGCCGCTCGAACGCGGCGGCAAAGGCGGGGTCGCCGAAGCACGCCTCCAGCGCGGCAATCCCTTGCGCTGCCAGCGAAACGGTGCGGGCAGCAAGCGCGATCGTTTCAGAGCGCGGCGACCGGTTGGTGATCGTTTCCGATTGTATCGTTGTCATGTCACCCCGCGATCAACGCGCTCCAGCCTAGCGCGTCACCGCGCGGACGGCGAGGATCGGTGAGAACAGCTGACCGAGGATCTGTGCCAATTTGGCCGGCGCATTGGCGCGGGCGGTGGCGATGTAGATCACGTCCTTGTCGTGCATGCCGATGCGCTGCGAGAGGAAGTAACTGTCGGGGCGCATCATGTTGAGGCGGTAGATCACGGGCCGAGTGGTCGTCTGATCGCCAGCGTCCGGCGCATAGCGGAAGAGGTAGACCGCTGCCGGATCGGCCAGGCGCTCGCTCGGCCCGCCGGTGCGCGCCAGTGCCTCGGCAAGCGACAGTTCGTTGGCGCCGAAATTGACCTGGCTCACCTTGTCGCTGGCGCCGAACACCAGATAGGTGCGCGGGCGGTTGAACAGCTCGATCCGATCGCCGGGCAGCAGCGCGATATTCTGCGGCCCTGCGGCCTCCACTGCGGAAAGCCGGCTTTCCTGCGACACCGTGCCGCGCGTGACGCGGACTACCATGTCGTCTGGCTGGTTCACCGTGCCGCCGGCGCGAGCCAGCGAATCGAGCAAGCGTTCACGCGGGAGGCCGAGCGTGTAGCGCCCCGGCTGGCGCACATCGCCCGACACGTAGAAGACGTTATAGGCATTGTCCTTGACCGACACGAGCGCCTGCGGGCGCTGCGACAGGCCCCGCAGGCCGCGCTCGATCATGCGCTCGACCTCGCCGGTCGTTTTGCCCACCACCGCCAGTCGGCCGATGTACGGCAGCTGGATATCGCCGGCGCCGTCGACCTTTACCGTGCCAAGCTGGGTGCCGCGCGCGGATGGGTTGAAGGCGCCGCCCTGCGCCGGGCTGTCGGTGCTGGCGCCGGTGAACAGCGTGACGCCGACCTCGAAGATGCTGATCTCCAGAATGTCGCCAGGGCCGACCGTGTCGATACGGCCGGGCTGGTCGAGCGTAGCGAGACCGCCCGGCGGTGGTGGCGCAAAGGCGAGGCCGGGTGCGGAGGCGGCATCGATGTCGACGATCGTGAACCCGGTCTGGTTGTCCTTGCGCAGCGCGGCGTTGATCTGCGACGCGGTCGGCCCGGCGCTCGGCAGCGTCGTGCAGCCGGCAAGCGCCGTCCCCACCAGCGCCGCCGCGATCAGCCGCGTCGAACCAAAACTGCCCTTGCGCATAGCGTCCCCCCGGAAGCGCCGCCACGAAACATCCGGCGCTCAAGGCGCGGGTTATCGCGTCAGATCAGCCAAGACAATCCGGCAGGCGCGGGGGATCAAAGGTTCAGGCCGCCTGGCCCTCACGCGCGCCAAGGCTCTGCAAGCGGTGGTGGACATCGGCCGCCTCCGCGATGGTATCGTACAGAGTGACGCTGCCGCCGTAGACCACCGCGCCGCGCTTGCAGTAGCGAAAGAGCGTGCCGGTATCGTGCGACACCATCACCAACGTGCCATTGTTGCGCCGCTCGTACAGCGCCTCCTCCGCCCGAACGCGGAAACGCTCGTCGCCGGCGCCGGTCACTTCGTCAACGAGATAGCAATCGAACTTGATCGCCAGCGACACGCCAAAGGCGAGCCGCGCCGCCATGCCCGCCGAATAGGTGCGGATCGGCTCGTGCATGTACGAGCCGAGTTGGGCGAAATCCTCAACAAAGGCGAGCAGATCATGCTCGTCGGCGCCATAGATGCGCGCCACGAACTTGGCATTGTCTGCGCCGGTCAGATGCGGGTGAAAGGCGGTGGCATAGCCGATCGGCCACGACACGGTCATGTGGCGGGTCACCGTGCCGGTGGTCGGCCGCTCCACGCCCGCGATCAGTTTCATCAACGTCGATTTGCCCGCGCCATTGGCACCGCACACGCCGATCGAATCGCCGCGCGGGATCACCAGATCGACGGCGCGCAGCACCTCGTTATCGACATTGTGGCCGCGATAGACCTTTGAAACATTGTCTAGGACAATCATGCCCGCCCCATGCCATTGATGGGGTGATGGTAGAGGATCGGACGCCCGAGCGACAGGTGCCAGTTTGCATCGACGGCCGGCTTGCCGCGGCCGAGGCGACGGGGGTGGCGTCTTACGGGCGGGCGCTGCGCGACGCGCTCGCCGCCACTGGACCGGCGCCGCTGGTACTCGATGACGACCAGCATGGGCGGTTCGGTGAGCCAGTGTCTGCCGCCGGCATGATCCGGCGCGGCCTGGCCGGGCGGCTGCGTGGCAGGATAAGCTTGCAGCGGGATGGGGAGCGGCTGCATGCGCCGGACGTATTCCGGCTTGCCCAGTCGCGCTTCGCGTCGATGGGCAAGCTGCTGACCCTCGACTGCCCCGGCCCGGCAGGGATCATGCATTGGACCTACCCGATTCCCGCGCGGATCAACGGATGGGTCAATCTGTACACCGTGCACGACGTCATTCCGCTGGTGGCGCCAGACGCTGCCGCGGTTGCGCCGGCATCGTTGAAGCGGCGGATCCTTGCCGTGGCGGCGGTCGCGGATCGCCTGCTGACGGTTTCCGCCACCGCGCGCGCGCAGATCCTGTCGGTGCTGTCCCTGCCGTCGGCGCTGGTGGTGGATTGCGGTACGGCGATGACGGCGTTGGAGCCAGGTGACGGGCGTCTGCCGGCGGACCTGCGGCCGGACGGCTATTATCTGTACTGCGGGCTTGCCGAGCCGCGGAAGAACCTGCCGCGGCTGATCGCAGCGTGGCGGGCGAGCGGCACGCCCTATCCGCTGGTGCTGACCGGTCCGGATCACCAGTCCATTGCGCCAGAACCGGGTCTCGTCATCCTGCCCTATCAGCCGCGCAGGGTGCTGGTGGACCTGATGCGACAGGCGCGTGCGCTGCTGTTTCCGTCACTTCACGAGGGCTTCGGCTTGCCGGTGGCGGAAGCGATGGCGCTGGGCACGCCCGTGCTCACCGCGAACGGCGGTGCGCTTGCCGAAGTGGCGGATGGCGCGGCGCTGATGGTCGATCCGCTTGACGAGGGGGCGATCGCGCGTGGTATCGCGCTGCTCGACCGTGAAGATACGCTGCGCCGCGATCTGGCGGCGCGCGGTCGCGTGCGGGCGCAGGCGTTCACGATCGAGCGCTTCGGCGCGCGGGTGCGCCGGCTGCACGACGAATTCGCTAGCGATTCTCGCTTCGACGTTTAGTCCTTCCGCCGCATGGGGGACGAGCGGACAACCATTGCGAGCATCGGCATCGACGGGTTCAACCTGGCCTTGCCGCAGGGCACCGGCGTCGCGACCTATGGCATGGCGCTGGCGCAGGCGGTGCGCTCGCTCGGCATGCCGCTGCATGGGCTGTTCGGCGTTCCGATCGGCCGCGATCCGCGGCTGCGCGAAATCCTGTTCTATGAAGCGATGGGGCGCGGGTTGCCGCCCCGTCGTGCGCCCCGGTGGCTGCGTCCCGTGCTCGACCGAATTTCGGTTGCCCGCGGGCTGCGCGTCGTCGAGGTCGAGGAGAGCGGCCGCATCGAACGGGACGGGTTCGTCGATCGCCTGCCCAGGTTCGACCGGCTACTGAGCAGCGCGCATCTGTTCGAGCAGGCCGAGCATCATTTCCGGCGCACGCGCCGCTTTCTGGAACTCGAACTGCCCGATCCGCCGACGATCATGCACTGGACCTACCCGATCCCGATCAGGGTAGCCGGTGCACGCAACATCTACACCTTGCACGATCTGGTACCGCTGAAGCTGCCGTTCGCCACGCTGGACCGCAAGCGCTTCTACCATCGGCTGGTGGAACGTTGCGTGGTCGAGGGGGACCATATTGTCACGGTGTCGGAGGCGAGCCGGCGCGACATCATCGAGCTGCTCGGCGCGCCGGAGGCGGGTGTCACCAACACCTATCAGCATACCCCGATGCCAGCGGCACTGGCGGACGAGATAGTCGACGTGGAGGCGGTGTTCGGCGTCAAGCCCGACGGCTTTTTCCTGTTCTTCGGTGCGATCGAGCCCAAAAAGAACGTCGCGCGCCTCGCCGAGGCTTTCCTGTCGACCGATACGCCGCATCCGCTGGTCCTGGTAGGTGGGCGAGGGTGGCAGATGGACGAGGAACTGCGGCTGGTCGAGGCCGCGCAGCGCCGGAGCGGCGCGTCCGGGCCGCGCATCATCCAGCTGGACTACCTGCCACGCCGGCTGGTGATGCAGCTGGTGCGGGCGGCGCGCGGCGTGCTGTTCCCGTCGCTGTACGAAGGATTCGGCCTGCCGGTGCTGGAGGCGATGCAGCTCGGCACGCCGGTGATCACGTCCAATCGCGCCTCGCTGCCTGAGGTGGCGGGCGAGGCGGCGCTGATCGTCGATCCTTATGACGTGTCGGCGCTCTCCGCCGCGATCGCGCGGATCGATCGCGACGCCGACCTGCGCAGCAATATGCGGCAGGCCGGGCTGGCCCAGGCAGCGCGCTTTTCGCTCGGCGAGCATCGCCGGCGGCTTCATGCGCTATACTCGGGCGTGTTGGCAGCGCCGCCACGATGACGTCGCGGGTGCCTCGACGGGCCGATCGCTTTCGTTTAGCGTCCTTGCACAATCCGGGGCAGGAACATGGCAAGCGTCAGCACTGATTTGCAGCCACAGCGGGGTGTGCTGAGGACGGGGCTGCGCATTCAACGTCGCGTGGTGGCCGCGCTGATGATGCGCGAGCTGCACACGCGCTACGGGCGCGAGAACATCGGCTATCTGTGGTTGATCCTGGAGCCGCTGTTCCTTGCCACCGCGATCGGCCTGATCCACTCGCGCACGCCCAACCACTTTGCCGGAGATATCAAGCCGGTGCCGATGGCGCTGATCGGCTATTGCAACTTCATGACGTTTCGCTCGATGGTCGGGCGTGCGGAGGGGGCGCTGGAGAGCAACGTGTCGCTCTTCTATCACCGCACCATCACGCCGTTCGACGTGCTGTTGTCGCGCGCGCTGCTGGAGCAGGCGGGGACGCTGCTGGCCTTTTGCATCCTGATGGGTCTGGCGGTGGCGACCGGGATCGCTAACGTGCCCGAGCGGCCGCTGATCTACGCCGCGGGCGTGTTTGCGATGTTTCTGCTGTCGTGGAGCCTTTCGATGGTGGTGTGCGCCGTGACGCACGATCGCCGTGCCTTGGGGCGCATCATCCACCCGATCGTCTATGTGCTGATGCCGCTGTCGGGCGCGTTCTTCCTCATGAACACCTTGCCCAAGCAGGTGCGCGACGTGTTGCTCGCCATCCCGCTGGCGCATTGCTACGAGATCATGCGCTATGGCTGGTTCAAGTCGGCGCGCTCGACGTACATCGACGTCGGGTATCTCAGCGCCTGGATCCTCGGGCTGATGCTGTTGGGGCTTCTTTTGCTTTCGGTGGTGCGCAAGCGTATCGAGATGCCGTGATCGGCAGACCGGAAAACGCGGCGGCGGATCGGACGAACAGGGGGAAATAAGAGCGTGCACGGTTTCATGACGCCGGCCGAGGCGGAAGTCGAAGCTGCACCGCCGCTGCGCACGCGCCTGCGTCGCTTGTGGAAGCGGCACAAGTGGTTCGTCCTAACGGTGGTCGCGCCGACGCTGCTGCTCGCATCCTATCTCTATGGTCTCGCGTCCGACCAATATGTGTCGGAAGCGCATTTCATCGTGCGCACGCAAGGCGGCAGCAACCCGACGCCGTCGGTCGGCGGGATCACCGCCGCGCTGGGCTTCGGTGGCGGGGGCGGGGCTGGTGCTGCCTCGACCGAGGCGCAGAGCGTGGCGGATTACCTGACGTCGCATGATGTCGTCTCGACGCTGCAGAAGCGATTGAATCTGGTGGCGCTGTTCCGCCGGCCCGAAGCCGATTTCGCCAGCCGCCTGACGGTGGCCGATCCAACGCCGGAATATCTGCTGCGCTATTATCAGCAGCAGGTGGACGTCTACTTCGACACCGACAACGGCATCACCACGCTGAAGGCGCGCGCGTTTCGACCCCAGGATGCGTATAATCTTTCCAAAACGCTGCTGGCGCTGGGCGAGCAGCGGGTGAACGAGATGAACATTCGCGGCTTTTCCGATGCGGTCGCGCTGTCGCGGCGGCAGCTCGACGAAGCCGAGGTTGCGCTGGCCGAGGTGCAGACGCGGCTGACACGCTTTCGCCAGAGCGGACGCGATGTCGATCCGGCGGGCACGGCGCAGGCGCAGATCGGGCTCGTCTCACGGCTGTCGCAGGAGCTGTCCGCGGCGCGGGCGCAACTCGCCACCACCCAATCGCTGATCGGATCGGAAGGGCCGCAGGTCGAGGCGCTGCGCCAGCAGATCCGGAGCCTGGAGGGGCAGCTGGCCGCGCAGAGCGGGCGTCTGGCAGGTGGATCGAGCACCATTGCCGAAGGGCTGGGCGGCTATGAGCGGCTGCGTATCCAGCAGGAATTGCTCGCCAAACGGTATGAGGCGGCGGCCGCCACCTATCAGCAAGCGCGGCAGAATGCGGTGCGGCAGCAGCTGTACGTCGTGCGGGTGGTCGAGCCGAACCTGCCGGTGAAGTCGCTTTACCCGAAGCGGGCGTTGACGCTGATCACCGTGTTGTGCGCGTTGCTGGTGATCTATGCGATCGGCTGGCTGATCGCCGCCGGCGTGCGCGAGCATGCCGCCTGATCGGGGCGAGCGAGCGACAATGATCGCGGGGGCCGGCGCACCATTGCTGCTCCGCGCGCCGCCGTTCCCCTGGGTGGACCAAGCGGTGGCCGCCGTGTCGATGCCCGGCCGATCCCACCTCCAGGAGCCCGACCGTCTTTTCGCCGCGATGCGCGACAGCGGCGTCGGAGGCGCGTTCTGGCGCAATGACCTGGCGGGGGACGACGCGCACGAAGATGCGGTGCTTCGCTGGATCTCGGGCGCGCCGGGCGAACCGGACCGCCGCGCGGAGGCGATTGCCGCGATCGAATCGGCCACCTACCGCAACCCCTTCACCAACGCTGCGTGCGATGCGCATGAGGCGGTGCGGATCCTGGCGGACTGGGCGGAGACGCTGTGGGCAAATCGGCGGATTATCGGCGCAGTCGGCATGAGCGGCTGGAAGCGTGAGGCGATCGGGCGATTTTTGTGGGACGGTCAGCGGGCGCCGCCGTTCCTGACGGCCGATCAGGCGCTGAAAACGGTCAGACCGGGAGACGCGATCGCCTATTGGCCATCGCGCGCACCGGCGGAGTTCGGCGATCAGGTGTCGGCGCGCGGCGGAATCGCGTGGCAGGTGGAAGACGGCTTCATCCGCTCGGCAGGGCTGGGTGCGGAGTGCCGGCCGCCGTGGTCGATCATCGTCGATCGACTGGGTGGCATCCATTACGATCCACGGCAGGAGAGCGAGGTCGAGCGGCTGCTCGCCACGCACGACTTTGACGCGCCGCTGCTGGCCCGTGCGGCTGCCTTACGTGCGCAGATCGTGGACGCGCGCTTGTGCAAATATGGCGTCGATGAAGGCGCGTTGGACGCCGACCTGCCGGTGGGCAAGCGCATCGTTCTGGTGATCGGGCAGGTCGCCGACGACCTGTCGGTGGTGCGTAGCGGCGACGGTGGCATGGATGACCTGCTGCGGCGCGTGCGCGCGTGCGAGCCCGACGCCTTTATCGTTTATCGTCCGCACCCCGATGTGATCGCCGGGCTGCGCAACGGCACGGTGCCGGGCGCGGGCGAGGCGGATCTGATCAGCGCTGGGGGATCGCTGCTCGCGCTGCTGGAGCGCGTGGATGCGGTTCATGTGCTGTCGTCGCTCACCGGCTTCGAGGCATTGCTGAGGGGCGTGCCGGTGACGGTCCACGGCGCCCCGTTCTACGCTGGCTGGGGGCTTACGCGCGATCTTGGCCCCGTGCCGCCGCGCCGCGGGCGCCATCTGTCGCTCGATGCTTTGGTGGCGGCGGCGCTCATTCTGGCGCCGCGCTATTGCGATCCGGAGACCAGCCTGCCGTGCCCGCCCGAAGTTCTCGTCGAGCGGCTCGCCAAATCGGGTAAGCCGACGTACAATGCGGTCACAGGGTTCAGGCGTGTCTATGGGGCAGCGCGGGCAGCGGGGCGGCTAATGACAAGGGGGCGGCGATGACAGCGCAGGCGCGACGCCGCTTCTTGTTTCTGCAAGGGCCGCACGGTTCCTACTTCGCCCGGCTTGGAGGCGCCCTGTCGGCGCTTGGCCATGCGGTGTTCAGGATCAACCTGTGCGGCGGCGATTGGCTCGATTGGCCGGAACCGGCCGTCGATTATCGCGGCACGCTGCATAACTGGCCGGTATTCTTCGACGACTTCATCGTCGATCATGAGATCACAGATGTGGTGCTGTTCGGCGACTGTCGCCCGCATCATTCCAGCGCACACGGCATGGCGAAGATCCGCGGTTTGCGCGTCCACGTATTGGAAGAAGGCTATATCCGGCCCGATTACGTGACGTTGGAAGAAGGCGGGGTAAACGGCCATTCGCGCATGCCGCGCGATCCCACCTGGTTCCGTACCGAGGCGACGCGCCTGCCGCCCGAGCCGGTTCACGATCCGGTGCCGTCTAGCTTTCAACGGCGCGCGTCGGAAACGATCCGGCATCTCGCCGCGACCTTGCTGATGGCGCCGGCCTATCCATTCTATCGCACCCACCGGCCGCACAGCGCGCTGGTGGAGGCGGCGGGGTGGGGCATGTGGAGCGCGACGCGCAATCACGAGCGCATTCGATCCCAGCGCACGCTCGACGCCATTCTGCCGGAGCGGGTGAAGCATTCGATCTTTCTTGCCCCGTTGCAGTTAAATTCGGATTATCAGCTGCGGGTCCATTCGCCATTTCGCGACATGCGGGCGGCGCTTCGCTTTATCATCAAGAGCTTTGCGCAGACCGCGCCGACGCACAGCCGGCTGCTGGTGAAGCGCCATCCGCTGGACAACGGACTGGTCGCATGGCGGCGTCTCACGCGCGCGCTAGCGCGCCATTATGGCGTGGAGGACCGCGTCTTCTACATCTCGGACGGTGATATCGCGACGCTGCTGCCGCACGTTTCCGGCGCGGTGATGGTGAACAGCACGGTGGGGACGCTGGCGTTGAACCAGGGCGTGCCGGTCGCCGTGCTGGGCCACGCGGTCTATGACGTGGCGGGCGTGGTGCACCGCGGTGCGTTAGATGACTTCTGGGGCAATCCGCCTGCGCCCGACGCGGATCTATGGGCAGCGGTGCGGCGGGTGTTTGTCAATCGATCGCTGGTGCATGGCGGCTTCCTGAGCGAGGAAGGACTGGCGATGCTGGTCGAGAACGCCATTCCGCGCCTGACCGGGCCGGCAGCGGCCACGCCGGCCACGTTCGACAATGTAACGCGGATCGCGCATTGGCGCTGAAACCCTTTCGCGCGCCGGCGCAAATGCTGTTCAGCAAGGGATTGCCAGGTACCGGGCGGCACGGGCGCCGGGCGCGCAAGCCAATCGTGTTCGATCTGTCGCGCCTGCTCAGCCGCGCCTATCATCTGACGCCCACCGGCATCGACCGCGTCGAATATGCCTATGCAGTCGAATTGCTGAACCGCGTGCCCGATCGGCTGCGGTTCGCCGCGGTGCATCCGGCGGGTGGCTATTACGGGCGGCTGGAGATCGGCGCCGTTCGCCAATTCCTTGCCTTTACCCAGGCACGCTGGCAGTCGCGCGGTGAGGCGCAGCGCGACGCCGTGCGCACCCAGGCGATCCGCCACCTGTTTGCGCTGCGCCCGCGCGCCGTTCCGGTGGCGCTGGGCCAGCGCGTGTACCTGCAAGCATCGCCGCATCATCTGGAGGATGGCAAGCTGGTGCGCAGCATTCTGCAGACCGAACGAGCGCGCTTCGTGAACCTGGTGCATGATGTGATCCCGCTGACCTACCCCGAGTTCGCGCGGCCCAATGGCGCGGTGCTGCATGCCCGGCGGCTTCGCACGATCGACCGGCTGGCCGATGGCATCATCGCGAACTCGCACGCGACGCTGGCCGCATTGGAACCGCACCTCACCGACCGGCCGGGGCGGGTGGCGCGGGTCGCGCACCTCGGGTGCGAATGGAGCGATCCCTTGCCGCCCTTGGCGGGCAAGGAAGCGGAGCGGCCTTATTTCCTGTGCATTGGCACGATCGAGCCACGCAAGAACCACCTGCTGCTCCTGAACGTCTGGCGGCGTCTGGCGGAAAGCATGGGCGATGCGGCGCCGCGCCTCGTGCTGATCGGCCGGCGGGGCTGGGAAAACGAGAACGTGATCGATCTGCTGGAGCGGTCGGTGGCGTTGCGCGGCCATGTGGTGGAACAGCCCGACGTCGACGATCGCCAGCTGACGCGCCTTTTGGCCGGTGCGCGCGGGGTGCTGCTGCCGTCATTCGCCGAAGGCTATGGCATGCCGGTGGCGGAAGCGCTGGCGACGGGCGTTCCGGTGATTTGCAGCGACATCAGCGCACTGCGCGAGGCAGGTGGAGACCTGCCCGATTATCTCGATCCGCTCGACGGGGTGGGATGGCTGCGCACGATTCTCGATTACGCCAAGCCCGATTCGCCGATGCGTGCCGCGCAATGCGAGCGGATGCGGGGCTGGGCACCGATGTCGTGGAGCCGGCACATGGATATCGTGCTGGACGTGGTGGAGGCGGTGGCGGATCAACGCCGATAGGCGGGCGGCGTCAGCTTCGCGTCAGCAGCAGCATCTGATCGTCGTGAGGTGAGGCATTCAGCACGTCCGCCCGGCTGCGAGGCTGCACACCGCCGACCAGATCGACCTCCGCCAGATCGAAACCGTGCGAGAGGATCTGGCTCAGAAAGGCCGCGGGGTCAGCGTAGCGAGCGGCGGCGAATTCCAGCAGAATGGTCAGCGGGCGATTGCGGGCGAGAATGTCGGCTAGCCCCGTCCAGATTGCCTGTTCGGCACCCTCGGCATCGATTTTGATGAAGTCGGCATCGAGCGCGCCGGGGATCTCGTCGGCGCGGCGCAGCGGCACTTCCACGGTGCCCGGCCCGCCCTTGCCCTGAACCACATGGGCGTTCTTCGGCTCGTTCTTCGGCACTTCGAGGGTTGCCGTGCCGCGTTCCTGCCCCAGCGCGATCTCGTGCACGGTCGTGCGCCCGTCGAAGCCGTTCACCGCGATGGTACGGCGCAGCAGCTCGGCCATCGGCGGGTTGGGCTCGAACGACAGGAGCTTGCCGGTCGGACCGACCAGATCGGCCAGGAGCACCGAGAAATAGCCGCAATGCGCCCCCACATCGAGCACGGTCATGCCGGGCCTCACCAGCCGGATGATCGTCTCGGTATTCCACATTTCCCAATAACCATCGAGCATCAGATGGCTGGCGACCCCGACATCGCGCGTGTCGACATACATCTTGTACCGGCCGAGGATGCGGCAGATGGCGGTATGATCGCCCAGATAGGCCGTTTGGCACAGTCCGCGGATCACCGCCTCGTGCCGCCAGCGATCGCCGGTACGCAGCGCCCAGATATCGAAAATGGCGCCCAGCGCTTCGCCGTGGCGGCGGATCTCCGCCGGGTTTGCTTGATGATCGAGGAAGCGCATTGCCCTCCTTAGCCGCCGGCCGATGCTTCGGGAATATGACGTCGCCGCTTTGTTATCAGGCGATGATGTTTTCGGTGGCGGCGCGCACCACCAGGCCGAACGGGCCGGGCGTCTCACCGTGGCGCAGCTGTGCCGTGAAGTGGCCCTGCGCCGCGATTTCGAGCGCGACCCGGTTCAGCCCATGGCGATCGAGCTGGGGACCGGTGTTCGCCATGACGATCGCGAGCCCGCCGGGGCGGAGGCGTGCGAGCAGGTCCTCGATCAACTTGAGCGCGCGGGCGACATCGCCCGCGCCGAATGTGTTGCTGCGTGTATAGGCGAAGTCGAAGCCGACGCCATCACTGCCCGGCGCTTGCGCCGCACAGGCGGCATCGAGCGATTCGCCGGACTGCAGGGCGATCGCCCGCATGGCGCAGCCGGCCGCATTGGCAAAGGCGGCGATGGGCTCTGCATGGGCGGACGCCGCCAGGCCGCGCGCCTCCGGCTGCAGCCGGCCATATTCCTCCAGCACGCGCACGATATAGGCCGCCTCCCACCGGTCTTTCACCGATCCGTGCTGCGCGAGCTGTGCGTCGAGCCGCTTGAAATCGGGTTCGTCGACCTGATCGGTCGTGAAGCCCTGGGACACCGGCCAGGCGAGCTGCGGCTCCGTGCTGCTGATCATCGCACTCGCGCGCCGCGCCTTCAGTCGCCCGAAGAGGCTGCGTCGGCGCGATGGATCCTCGTCCTCACCCGTGCGGCTCGCAATGGTGATCGCGATGCTGTCCGCGCGCGCCGAACATTCGCCGTAAACATAGCCTGTGACGGCATAGAGCGCGTCGGGGAGCGCCTCGAACGGCAGCCTGATGCGCCGTGGTGCCTTGGCCAGCGACGGCAGCAGGACGGTGATCTTCCCGCGCTCGGTCACCGGCGGTTTGCCCTCGGGCAGATGCTGGAAGATGCGCACCGCCAGCATGCCGACATCCGCCGTCAGCCCTGCGATTTCGATCTCGGCGATCGATGGGCCGGGCGCCGCGGCGACATAGGACGTGTGGAAGACGTAGCTTGGATCCTCGCTCTTGTCCTTGCCTCCGAGCGGGCGGATGCGGCTGCGCTGCGCCGGCCAATAGCCGAAGGGGTCGAGCGGTTGAGCGATCATGTTCGAACTCTAGGCGAGCGGCAGATGCCGTGACAATCGGCGGAAGCGCCTTGCTGGCAGAGAATGCGTGCGTCATTCCAGGGGCATGGGTGATCGATCATGACTCGTTGGACACGGCCGGGCCGTTCACTGGGTACGCGGCCGATCATTCCGCCGCTCGCGGCATTGGACGCGGGCGGCGAGGAACGGCAGGCGCCGGCAGCACGACCGGCCACCTACAGGACAGATCAAGGGCGGGCGGCCCACGATGATGGCGCGGCGCGGTGGCGCAAGATCCTTGCGGTGGCGGAGGCATTGGCGAGCGAGCGGGCTGCCTACGAGGCAGTCGCCAGCCTTGGCTACCCGATAGAGGCCTACGACCAGTTTCGCCGCGATTTCGCGGTGCGCCCGCCACCGCCGTCGTCCGTAAAGGCCCCGGCGCCGACGGTGCTGGTCGATGCACGCGAGACGGAGCCATATCTGCTTCGGGCGACGCTGCGCAGTTTGCAGGATCAGTCGGTCGGCGACTGGTCGGCGCAGGTAATCGCGCCGGCGGCGATGTGCGAAGCGCCGATCGCTTCTTTTGCCGATACCGATGGGCGCATTCGCTTCGGGGTGTCTGCGCCGTTTTCGCCAGTGACGGGCGAGCATGTGATCCTCCTCGATGCGGGGACCGTGCTCGATCCCGAGGCGCTGGCGTGGTTCGATTTCACACTTTCGCGGACTGGCGCGGCGGCGGTTTTAGCCGATGAAGACCGCGGCGTCGCGGATGCCGATTTCGGCCTGCTACGCGCCGATCCGTTGCTGTTCGGCATTTTCGATGACGCGCTGGTCAGGCATGGCGTCGTGCCAGCTGTGGTCGCGCTAGCCGGGCCCTTGCCGGATCAGGCTGGGTCCGGATCGCGCGGCGCGGCGCTGCTTGCGGCGTCGAAGCGAGGCAAGGTGGCGCATGTGCCCCGTGTTCTCTCGACACAACTCGAGCTGCCGCTAGTCGCCAGAGGGGGCAGGATAGACGCGCTCGGGGAGGGTCTTGAGGAAAAGACATGCGAGCTTGCTGCGAGAACTGAGGCGAGTCTCGCTCAGGGTGGCCGCAGGATCGCCGTTGTTATCCCCACCCGTGATGAAGCACGCCTGCTCGCGCGTGCCATCGAGAGTTTGCGCGCCACCGCCAGCCGGCCGGATCGACTGGACATCGTGGTCGTGGACAATCGCAGCGTGCTGCCGGAAACGACGGCCGCGATGGATCGGCTGATCACGGCTGGCGCAGCGCGTGTGGTGCCGTTCGACGCCGCCTTCAACTGGTCGCTGGCGTCGAACCGAGGCGCAGCGGCCAGCGACGCGCCGCTCATCGTCTTCGCCAATAATGATATCGAGATGCTGTCTGCCGGCTGGGACGAGCTTGTCGAAGATTGGCTGGGGCAGAGCGATGTGGGCGCGATTGGCGCGCGTCTTTTGTATCCGGATCGTACCGTCCAGCATGCCGGCATCGCCTTCGGCTTCGGGCCGAGTGGTGCCGAGCATGAGGCGCGCGGTGTGCCAGCGGCGGACAGCGGGCCGGGTGGTCGCTACACCAAACCCCATCGGGTCTCCGCGGTGACCGGCGCCTTTCTGGCGGTGCGCCGCGCCGATTTCGAACAAGTCGGTGGCTTTGACGCCGCTCGCCTGATGATCGGGCATAGCGACATCGATCTGTGTCTGCGCCTGCGCGATCAGGGTCGGACGATCCTTTACTGCCCCGCCATCCAGGCAATCCACCACGAAGGCGCGACCCGCGGGCGCAATGAGACGCAGGCTGAAATCGCGTGGGACGAAGGCGAGCGGATGGACCTGGTGAAACGCTGGGGGGACGCGTTGCATGACGATCCCGGCGTCAGCCCATATTGGCGGCGCGGCGAGCAACCCTTTGCCTTCCTGCGAGAGCCGACGATGCGCGAAATACTGGCGCATATCGACCGGAGTGCGAGTGCCGATCCGTGGCGGCCGAAGAAGGGGAGAAGTGTCCCACATCACGCGACGGACATGGCTTAACACAAGGCAGCGGATCGATTAGCCGCGGAGGCGGAACACTCGTTCCAATCGGGGGGAAGGCAGTGGGTCGAAGCTACCTGGCGCGCGCGGCAGCAGCACTTGGCTTTGGTGACAACAGGGCAGCACCGGACGGCAAGCATCGGCTGTTGGGCGACAAGGCGCGGGACGCAGGCGATTGGGGCCTGGCTGCCGAACATTACCGATCATATCTACGCGTGCATCCCGATTCCTTCGCGATCTGGGTTCAGTTGGGCCATGCGCTGAAGGAAGCGGGCGATCTCGCGAGGGCAGAAGAAGCGTATTTGCGCGCCGAGCGGCTGGACCCGGACGATGCGGACCTTGCGCTGAACCTTGGTCACCTGATGAAATCCATGCGGCGCCTGGCGGATGCCGAACTTTATTACACCCGCAGTTTTCAGATCGATGGCAACGCGCACGCCGGCATCGAGTTGGAGAGGATAGGTGTAGCAACTGAAGAGGAGGCGACGCCTAGCCCCAAGCCCATTCAGCAAGGCATGGCGGGCAGCGTCGATGAGGTTCGGGGGTGCGTGGTGCGGGGTTGGGCGGTCGAGCCGGACCCGGGCGACGGCCCGGCGCAGATCGAGGCGGTCAATGCGGACGGCCATGTGGTTGCCACGGGCGTCGCAACGCGCATCCGCTCGGATGTTGCCGCCGCCGGATACACCGATGGACCGTCGGGCTTTACCCTGGTGATCGATCATCTGGCGCTGAGCGGCAATCAAGCATGGGTCGACGTTCGACTGCGATCGAACGGTGCATCGCTAAGCGGATCGCCGGTAATCATCGGCCTGCCGGAACAGGCGGACGCAGACGCGGCGCGGCGGATCAGCACGGCGCGGTACGTCATGCCGAAATCGCTGGGTGCTATCGGCGGTGAGCACGCGATCTTTGTTGCCTATGCCGCCACGGGCATGCTGCACCCGTTTGTGCGACCGTTCCTGCGCATGCTGCGCGATCGGGGTGTGGCCGTGTCACTGGTCGTCAACACCGACCGACCCGTTGCGCTCGATGACGATCTGCTCGACCTGGTGGCCAGTGTGGTCGTCCGAGAAAACAAAGGATATGATTTCGGCGCGTGGGCACACATGTTGCGGCTCGAGCCGAAGTTGTACGCCGCAGAATGTCTGTACATCATCAATGACAGCATCGTCGGGCCGAGCAACGACACCGACTTCGCAGCGATGATGGTGAAGGTACGGCAGAATAAGGCCGACCTGCTGGGACTTACTGAGACGCTTGAACGTGGCTGGCACGTGCAAAGCTATTTCCTGCGGATCAGCGCACCGCTTCTGCAATCCTACGCGTTTCAGCTTTTCGTCAATTCCATTGCCGTGATCGCCGACAAAGACGCGATCATCAACGCATTTGAAGTGCCATTGGCGCGGCGGGTGGCCGAGGCAGGTTTCACCGTCGACAGTGTCTTCAAAATCGACGAGGCGCGCAATCCGACGCTGTTTGCATGGAAGCGGTTGCTTGCGGCAGGTTTTCCCTTCGTCAAGCACTCGTTGCTGCGCAATGGCTTCGAACATATTAATACGGAGGGCCTGGCGCGCGAGATGAAGCGCGCGGGGTTCGACATGAAGGCAGTCGAGGCGGCGCGGGACTATCGCAGCGACGAGCCGCCGCCTCCAGCGGGGTTTCCGCTGCTGGCACGTGCAAAGCCAAGCGAAGCGGACAAGGAGCGGCCGCAGAAGCCGTACAAAGTGGCATTCTATGGCCCGTGGAACTACGACAATGGCCTTGGTTCGGCCAGTCGGGGGATCATCTCGGCCATCCGGCAGGCCGGCGTTCGGCTGAACCTCCATCCGATCCGCAAGCCGTTCCACGTCCACAAGCCTTTGGGGCCGGCGCACGATGTGCTCGATTTCGACGGCGCGGCGGACGTGGCGATCGTGCATCTGAATCCGGACTCCTGGCATCTGCTGACGGACGATCAGCGTGCGCAGATCGACCGGGCGAAGCGGCGGATCGGATATTGGGTGTGGGAGATGGAGGAGTTACCCACCGCCTGGCAGCGGGATTTCGGATCGGTGGACCGGATCTGGGCACCCAGCGGCTATAATGCGCAGGCTTTTGCCGCGGCGAAACAGGCGCCGGTCGACGTCATCCCGCACGTGGTGCCGGTGGCCGGCAAGGAAATTGCTGACCGGCTGGCCATCCGCCGTGCCCTGGCCCTGCCGGCCGAGCGACGGCTGATCCTCTACGTCTTCGATGGCGCAAGCTACCTGGTGCGCAAGAACCCAGCCGCATTGCTGCGCGCCTTCGCCGCGTCGGATCTGGCGGAGCAGGGCTGGAGCCTGGTGCTGAAGACCAAACATCTGATGGATCGGCCGGGCGAAGGGCGAGAACTGGCGGCCTTGGCCGAGGCGACCGAAGGCGTGGTCCTGCTGGACCGCTCGCTCAGCAGCCATGAACTGTCCGACCTCGTGGCATCGTGCGACATCTATGCGTCGCCGCATTGTTCGGAAGGGTTTGGCCTGACCGTCGCAGAGGCGATGGCGGCGGGGCGGATTGTGGTGGCGACCGATTACAGCGGGACGACGCAGTTCCTCGATCAAAGCTGCGGGTTCCCGGTCGCGGCAGAGCCGTGGACGCTGGAGGAGGATTTCGGCCATTATCTGAGCGGCGGCACGTGGGCGCGTGTCGACGAGGCGGCGCTCGCCGACGGGCTGGTTCGAGCGGCAGCGCGGGTCGATGCTGGCGACGAGACGATCGGCGAGGCGGCGCGAGCGCGTGTGGCAGCCATGCTGTCTGCCGAAGCCGTGGGGGCCGCCATCGCGGCCAGCCTCGACGCGGTAATTCACGATGATGAGCCGGTGCGACAGCCCGTGCCGGTAATCGAGGATGCCGGCGCGGGTGTCGACCTGGCGGTACTGGCGGACGGAGGTAGCGGCGGGCTTGCCGTGCTGAGTCTGACGGAAGGCACGCTTGCCGCCGAGGCTGATGGACTGGCCGACGTGACGGCTGATCGTGACGCGTGGGCAGTGATCGCGCCGGCTGGGGCACGCCTGCATCCGCATACGGCCAACATCCTAGCCCGATACGCCGGGCAGCGCCCGGATGTGGCGATCTTCTACGGCGACGATGTGGCCTATAGCGAGGAAACACTGCTGGAGCAGGTTCGGCTGAAGCCGCAGTTCGACCGGACATTGTTCGCCGCGCAGGATTACATCGGGGCGCCGCTATTCGTGCGTGGTTCGGCGCTTCACGAACTCGGCGGCTTGCGACCGTCGCTAGGCGATGCGGCGTTGTACGATCTGGTGCTGCGCGCGGCAGAGCAGGGCATGTCGATCGAGCGCATCCCCGAAGTTCTGCTGGTGCAGGGCGAGCGACGGGTCAGGGCGCCGCAAGTAGGACGGCGCGCGATGCTGGAGCAGTCGCCGCTCTATGCCGGCTACGACATCACGGAAGGACCCGCGCCCCAGACGCTAGCGCTTTCGCGTCGTTTCGAGGGAGAATGGCCGCACGTCACCTTGTGCGTGCCGACGCGGCGCTCCGCGATCGATGGCGGCGAGGGCAGCTATATCGAGCGGCTGCTGCATAGTCTGGCGAGTATCGAGTGGCCGGCGGATCGGCTGACGGTGCTGGTGGGTGACGACGTGGAGGGCGAGGCGTCATGGATCGATCACGCATGGCCGTTCGAGCTGCGACGGATCGAGACACCACGCGCGCCGGGCGAGCCATTCAACTTTTCCGCCAAGATGAACCGGCTGTGGCGTGCTGCCGAGAGCGACCTGGTGGTCCTGCTGAATGATGACGTGGTGGCGGAGCGGCAGGACTGGCTGCGCGCGCTGATTAGCTTTGCCGTGGACCGCGACGTGGGCGCCGTCGGGCCGCGGCTGCTGTATGACGATGGCACGATCCAGCACGCCGGCATCTATGGCGGGGTGATGGGGACGAGCGCGCACGCCTGGCTCGGGCTGGAAGCGGATGCGCCGTCGTACCAGGATTGGGCGCTTACGCAGCGCGAGGTGTCGATGACGACGGGCGCGGTGCTGGCGACGCGGCGCAGCGTGCTGGAGGCGATCGGCGGGTTCGACGAGCGCTTCACGCTGGAATTCAACGATATCGACCTGTGTCTGAAGATGCGGCAGCAAGGGTATCGCATCGTCTATAACCCGATGGCCGAGCTGACCCATTCCGAAAAAAAGTCGCGCGGCGACACCGCGCCGCCGGGCGAGCAGCTCGCATTGTTCCTGGCGCGGTGGCACGACTGGCTGGCGGACGATCCTGCCTTGCCGCCGAACATGCGCCGCGACATGCTGGACCTGACGCCGCGGGCGGGCGCCGCCGACTGGTTCGTCTGAGCTAGGGGGCGACCGGGGCTGGGCGGGCAAAGGGATCCTCGCGCAGCGACCGCCCGGCCGTCTCGGGCATGAAGCGCAGCGCGATCAGCCCGACAATACAGGCCAGCATCATGTAATAGGCCGGCATCAGCGGATCGCCGGTCATGCTGATGAGTCCGCTGCCGACCATCGGGGCGGTGCCGCCAAAGATCGAGGTGGCGACGTTATAGGCGATCGCAAATCCCGCGAATCTTACCGACGTGGGGAAGAGCGCGGGAAAGGTCGCCGAAATGGTCGCGAGCTGCGGCACGTACAGCAGGCCGAGCACCATGAAGGCGATCACGGCGCCGACAAAGCCGGTGCCCATCAGCATGTAGAGCGGCACGACGAGCACGAGCAGCCCGAGTAGCGACCAGCGCCACATGACCCGGCGGCCGACGCGATCCGACAAACCGCCGGCGAACGGCACAAAGGCCATCATGAACAGCATGCCGATGATCGGCACCAGCAGCGCCTCGTCATGGCCGAGCCCGATGCGCCGCTGGAGATAGGTGGGCATGTAGCTGAGCAGCGAATAGTTCACGACGTTCAGCGCAATGACCAGCCCGCTGACGACCAGCATCGGCCGCCAATGGTGGCGCAGCAGCGCGGCGAGCGTGGGCGGTCGGCGATTTTCGGCCGCTGCCATTTCCTCGCGGAAGATCGGCGTGTCTTCCATTTTGGAGCGAACGTACATGCCGACGAGGCCGATCGGTCCGGCGATAAGGAAGGGGACGCGCCAGCCCCAATCCTGCATCGCGGTGTCGCCGAGCGAAAGCGAGAAGCCGAGCATCAGCGCCGCGCCGGCCGAGAAGCCGGCGAGCGTGCCGAATTCGAGGAAGCTGCCAAAGAAGCCGCGCCGGTCGTCAGGCGCATATTCCGCCATGAAGGTGGCCGCGCCGCCATATTCGCCGCCCGTCGAAAAGCCTTGCAGCAGGCGCAGGACGATGAGGATGGAGGGCGCCCAGAAGCCGATCGACGCATAGCTCGGGATCAAGCCAACCGCGAAGGTGGCGCCAGCCATCAGCAGGATCGTCATGGCGAGCACCGCCTTGCGCCCGATGCGATCGCCCATCGGCCCCCAGAACAAACCGCCCAGCGGCCGCACGAGAAAGGAGATCGCAAAGGTGGCGAGCGCGAACAGCACCGCCTCTTCGGTCTCGCCCGGAAAGAGCGCGGCCGAGATGAAGGTCAGCCCGTATGCGTAGATGCCGTAATCGAACCATTCCACCGCATTGCCCAGCGCCGATGCGCCGACCGCCCGCCGCAATTGCGCGCTGTCGACCGAATGGGAGGGCGGGGCGGCTGAGGTCATCGATCACCTGTTTGGATGGCGGGTGCGTCGTGCGGGATGGCGTGCTCAGGCCCGGCGGGATCGAGCAGCGCGGCGACGGGGGTGGTGCGTGGGAGGATCTGGAAATCCTGCTGCGCGGCGCTCGGCACCGGCGCGCTGGCGACGAGACGCCACAGGCCGAAGGCCAGCGTGCCTATGGCGGCGAGCGCGATGAACCAGAACATGCCGCCGATCCCCAGCAACGACATGGTGGAGGCGGCGCCCATCGGGCCAAGCGCTGCGCCGGCGGAGTAGAGCAGCACCAACTGGCCGCTCGCCGCGACGCGCTCGGCGTTGAGCAGCCGGTCGTTGGCGTGGGCAACGCACAGTGGGTAGAGCGCAAAGGCGAGGCCGCCGAAGGCCGCACCGAGCGCGAAGAGGATGAAGCCGCCGGGCGCCGCCGCGAGCGCAAGGCTGACGGCGAGTGTCGCGGCGAGGCAGCCGAGGATCACGTGGCGGCGATCGAAGCGGTCTGACAAGCGGCCGAGCGGCCATTGCAGCGCGACGCCGCCAAGGATCACGGCGGTCATGAAGCTGGCGGTGCCCTTCAGGTCGAGGCCGATGCGACGGGCATAGACAGCGGCGAGGCCGTAGAAGGCGCCGAGCATCAGCCCGGTCACGCCCGCGCCGACGACGCCTAGCGGCGATGCCTCGTACAGGCGGCGTAGCGGGAGCGAGGCGGCGTCCTCGAGCAAGGGCGCGGGGCTGCGGGTGAGGCAGACGGGAATGATCGCAAGGGTGATCAGTACCGAGGCGAGCTCGAACGGCACCTGCGGCGCGGTGTTGCCGGAGCGGAGCAGCAACTGGCCCAGCGCCTGGCCCGAATAGAGCGCCACCATGTACCAGGCGAGGATCGAGCCGCGCGTGGTCGCGTCTGCGCGATCGTTCAGCCAGCTTTCAATGCAGATGAAGACGCCGGCGACGCAGATGCCGTCGACGAGCCGCAAGGCACCCCACAAGGGCGGCTGCTGGACCAGCGCATAGGTGAGGGTGCTGGCGGATAGCAGCGCCACAAAGGTGGCGAACGCGCGGATATGGCCGACGCGGCGCACGATCGTGCCGGCACGCAGCGCGCCGATCGCCAGCCCGACGAAATAGGCGGTGGCGACCAGCCCGATGACCATCGTGCTGCTGCCGCCGCGCTCCAGCCGGAGCGCGAGCAGCGTCGACAGAAAGCCGCTGCCCGCCATCATCATGAAGATGGCGGCGAGCAGGCTTCGGACAGGAAGGATCGTTGCGAACATGGTGGGTCACCGCCGGCCGGTCAGGCGGCGCGGCGATCCTCCGCCGCATCCGCTTCTTCTTCGATCAGCGCGCGGTGAAGCGCGCGTACGGCCGTGTCAAACTGATCGCAGTCGACGATGAACTGCACGTCGACGTTGCGGATCTGGTGCTGCATCGCGATCATCGTGACGCCTGCATCGGCGAGCGCGCGCAGCGCGTCGGGCACGAGGCCCGGACGCGAAATGTCGCTGCCGATCGCCGTCACCATCGCCACCGGCTGCGCGGAGATCGCGGCCTCCGGGTACAGTTTCTGCAACTCGCCGATCACCTTGGCCACCGCATCGGCACTGGCGGACAGATAATGGGTGATGGTGTTCGCGTTGGACGCCTTGCTGACGATCCAGACGCGATGCTTCGCCAGTACGTCAAGTATGGCGCTGTCATAGCCCTTCACCCCGACCATGTCCTGTTCGAAGAATTGCAGCGCCTGCATCTGGCGAACGCCGGTGATGATCTCAACCCGCGGCTTCTCGGAAATATAGTCTCCCGTCACCAACGTGCCGCCGTCCTCGCGATCGAAGGTGTTGCGGACCCGCAGGGGGATGCCGCTCTGACGCAGCCCGCGGCCCGCGCCGGGGTGGATCGCCTCCATGCCGACGTTCGCCAGCTGATCGGCGACGTCATAGTTGGTGCGGCCGATCTTGCGCGCCTTTTCCTCTCCGACGAGACGCGGGTCGGCGCTCGACAGGTGGAACTCCTTGTGGATGATCGCCTCGCGCGCGTCGGTGAGCACCGCCAGCCGCGAAAAGGTCATCTCGGTATAGCCGCGCGCGTAGCGGCGCACCATGCCGCCTTCGCAGCCGGCATAGCCGGTGACGATCGGCAGCACCTTTGTAAGGTCGATCGCGGCAAAGGCGTCGCCGATGCGAGCATCGAGGCTGCGCATATCATCCTGATCCCACATGGTGAGATCGACGAATTGCGCGTTCACGTCGCGATCGCGCAGCAACAATGCGGTGCTGTGCGCGCTATGCGCCTCGCCGATCCCGGCGAGCAGCTCGCGCACGGTCATCAGCTGTTCCTTGACGCAAAAGCGGCCGTGGCTGCGCAGTCGGGCGAGATCGTCGAGGCACGCCGATACGGTTTCGATCCGCTTGTCGACAAAGGCATCGGCTGCCTCGCGGCTCGCGGCGCGGGCGAACATGCCGGCGTTGCGATCATGCATCGCGCTGCGCACCCGCGCCATGGCGTCGCGCCAGCCGTTCGCGTCGTCATCCGCGATGAAGCGGCCATAGACACCGGGCTCGCCCGTCTTCTTGCACTCGAGCAGCAGGTTGGTCATGCCGGCATAGGCCGAGACGACAAAGATGCGGTTGTAGAGATCGGCACCCGACCGGCCGGCAATCAGCACATTGTCGAACAGCGTGGTAGTGGCCGCCATCGACGTGCCCCCGATCTTCTCGACACTGTGGAGCTTGCTCATGCCGCCACCGCCTCGGCCAGCCGGCCGTGCTGCACCTGTAGCGCCTGCGGCGCGTCGCGGTTCGCCAGGAACCAAGGGCGCGGCTTTTCGACGCCAAACGGCTTTTCCAGCCGATTGCTGACCGCATTGTACACCAGGAAGGCGTTGGCGCGAGGGAAGGGCGTGATGTTGCCGTTCGAGCCGTGCATCAGGTTGCAATCGAACAGGATCACCGTGCCGGGCTTGCCCATCGGCGCCACGATTCCGTGCTTGTTGGCGAGCTCGGCAAGGCTCATCTCGTCGGGAACGCCATATTCCTGCTTCTTGAGCGAGGAGAGGTAATGGTCCTCCGGCGTCTCACCGACACAGGTGAGATACGTCTTGTGCGATCCCGGGATCACCATAAGCGGGCCGTTGTTGGGCGTGTTCTCGGCGAGCAGGATCGACATGGACAGAGCGCGCATGCGGGGCATCCCGTCCTCGACATGCCAGGTCTCGAAATCGCTGTGCCAGTAGAATTCGCGGCCCTTGAAGCCTGGTTTGTAGTTCAGTCGCGACTGGTGGATGTACACCTCGTCGCCGAGCAGGAAGCGCGCCACGTTGGCGAGGCGCGAATCGGCGGCGAGGCGGCCGATCACCTCGCTTTGCTGGTGAATCTCGAAGATCGAGCGGACTTCGTTGCCCTGCGGTTCGGTGACCACCGTTTCGGCGTCGAGGCGTGCGGGGTCGGCGAGCAATGTGCCCGCCGCCTGCTGCAAGAACGCGACCTCGTCGGCGGAAAAGATGTCTTCGAGCACGAGATAGCCGTCGCGCTCGAACCGTTCGGCCTGTGCCGCGCTGACCGGCGCGTCGGGGCTCCACTGGCTGTGGACGACGGGATCCTGCCGCGACCGCATTTCGGCCTCGGCGGCGAAGCGTGAGGGGTAGATATCCTGCATGAGATGTCTCCCTTTTTATGAGTTTCTGATTTTGGCAGCGGGCGCTCAGGCCGCTTTGGCAGCGACCTTCTGCGCGTCCGGATCGGCGGGATAGGCACCGCTCTCGTCGTGAACCTCGCGGCCGGTTACCGGCGGATTGAAGGTGCAGGCGGTGAGGATGTCGGTTTCCGGGCGGACGATATGTTCGTCATGTGCGTTGAGCGCGTACATCACGCCCGGCTCCAGCCGGTGGACTTCGCCCGTGCCCAGATCCTCGATCGTGCCCGTGCCCTTCAGCACCAACACCGATTCCAGATGGTTCTGGTAGTGCATCTTGAGCTCGGCACCGGCGAACATGGTGGTGACGTGGAACGAGAAGCCCATGTTGTCGTCCTTCAGCAGCATGCGGGCGCTGGCCCAGCCCTTCGAACGGACGTTCTTGTCGGTCTTGCGGATGTCTTTCAGCTTGCGAACGATCATCAATGATCTCCTTTCTTATTCTGCGGCGATGGCTTGATCGGCGGCGTGATCGGCGCCCATCGCGTCGCGGATGCGGGTTTCCAGAATGTCGAGGCCGGCGCTCAGCACCGCATCGTCGATGACGAGCGGGGCGAGCACCTTGATGACCTCGTCATGGGCGCCGCTGGTTTCGATGATCAGCCCGTCGTCGAAGCAGGCCGAGGTGACGGCGCTGGCGAGATCGCCGGACTCCACGTTGATGCCCCGCATCATGCCGCGGCCGCGCAGGCCGAACCCGTAGGTGTCGGCAATCCGCTGAAGCCGACTGCCGAGCAGGTCGCCTCGCCGACGAACGTCGGCGGCAAAACCGTCGGTGCTCCAGAAGTGGCGCAGTGCGGAGGTGGCCGTGACGAAAGCGTGGTTGTTGCCGCGGAACGTGCCGTTGTGCTCGCCCGGCAACCACTGGTCGTGCTCGGGCTTAAGCAGGGTGAGCGCAAACGGCAGCCCCATGCCCGACAGCGACTTCGCCATGGTGACGATATCGGGCGTGAAGCCCATGTCCTCGAAGCTGAAGAAGTTGCCGGTACGGCCGCAGCCGGCCTGAATGTCGTCAACGATCAGCAGCGCGCCGTGCGCCTTGGCGATTTCGGCAATGCGACGCAGCCACTCGGCCGACGCTGCGTTTAGACCGCCTTCGCCCTGCACGGTTTCGACCAGGATCGCGGCCGGCGCGTCGAGCCCGCTCGACGGATCGGCAAGGCGCTGCTCCAGCAGGTCCGCAGTGTCGACGTCCGGGCCGTAATAGCCGTCGTACGGCTCATGCGAAACATGGCTGAGCGGCACGCCCGCGCCGCCGCGCTTGGTGGCATTACCGGTGCACGCGAGCGCGCCGAGCGTCATGCCGTGGAAGCCATTGGTGAAGGCGATCACCATCTCGCGACCCGTCACCTTGCGCGCCAGCTTGATCGCGGCCTCGACCGCGTTGGTGCCGGTCGGGCCGGTGAACATCACGCGGTAATCGAGGTCGCGCGGCTCCAGGATCACCTGCTCGAACGTGTCGAGAAATGCCTGCTTCGCGTCGGTGTGAAGATCGAGGCCGTGCGCGATCCCGTCCGCCGCAATGTAATCAAGCAGCGCCTGCTTCAGGATCGGGTGATTGTGCCCGTAGTTTAGCGTGGAACAGCCCGACAGGAAGTCGAGGTAACGCCCGCCCTGATCGTCGTGCATCCACACGCCCTCGGCGCGATTGAACTGCCGCGGCATCGAGCGGGCGTAGCTGCGCACGGTGGATTCGCGGCGTTCGTAAATGCTGCGATCCGGCAGGCTGTTGGACGGTTTTGGTGTCGTGAACAAAGTATTATCCCCTCTGTTCGTTGAAGTTAACGTGATCGAGCGGCCCGATACTGGCTTGGAACTCGGTGGCGTGGGCGCTGGCGAAATGAGCCTGGCGATCGAAAAGCGTGCTGCGCTCGAGCGTGGCGCCCCAGGTGTCGGCAAGCCGCTGGAAGAGCCCCCAGGATGCGGCATTGTCGTCCGTGATCGTGGTGATGAGGTGCGTGACCCCGCGCTGCGCCGGACGCGCCATTAGATGATTGATCATGCGGCTGGCGAGATGCTTGCCGCGTCCTTCCGGCGCGACCGCGACCTGCCAGACGAAGAAGGCATCCGGGTCGGACGGCGGTCGATAGCCGGAGACCCAGCCGATCGCCTGCCCATCCTGTTCGGCAAGGACGCAATGATCGGCGAAATGCTCGCATTGCAGGAGATTGCAGTAAGGCGAGTTTTGATCGAGCGGCGGACATGCCGCGATCAGCGCCGTAACCGCAGGGCCGTCAGCAGCGCGCGGGGCGCGTAGCTGAAGCTGATCGGCGGGAGGGTGGGTTCGGTCTGGATCGGACATTGAAGGGCTGGACTGATCAACGAATGGCCGAGCTGTAATGATTCACTCCTCGAAACAAAAAGCGGCCGTCTGAACAGCTGCGGTGAGGCGTAAACATAGGCATGGCACCTGATTCGGCAACCCTTCAGCAACAATTATATTTCATTTGACGAAGCAATAATAAGGCGGGCGTGGAATTCTTGTGCGCACCTGCGAACGGCGGCTACTTTGCCGGGATGGATACGGAGATTGCCCGGGCGACTCTCAAAGCCTTGCGGCGCGTGTTGCGCGCGGCGGAAGGCGGCACGCGCAAGCTGGCGGCTGCTACGGGCCTTACGCCCTCGCAGCTTCTGGTGCTGCGCGAAATCGCGGGGGGGCGGGATGTGACACCCGGTCAGGTGGCGCAGCGACTGCAGTTCAGCCATGCCACCATCACGGCGATCGTCGATCGGCTGGTCGCATTGGAACTGGCGACACGCGTGCGTAGCGAGGCGGACAAAAGGCGCATGCTGCTGAGCAGCACGGCGAAGGGCAGGGACTGTCTGAACGACGCGCCCGATATGCTGCAGGAGGTGTTCGAGGCGCGGTTCGCGGCGTTGGCGGCCTGGGAACAGGCGATGGTTCTGGCGAGCACCGAGCGCCTCGCCGACATCTTGGGGACGGGCGACATGGATGCGGCACCGCTGTTGGACGCAGGCCCGATCGACCGACCGTGAGCATGGCTGGCGTGCAGGGACGATCCTTGATGACACGTCGGGCGCAGATGTGATCCCGCTGGCGTGCAACCGCCTGGGCGCCGAGGGGTTGGGCATTGTCACGATTGCAGGTACGCGGTGGCAATGATTGAAACACGGATGAACCCCCGCGTCTTCTGGGGTGGGTCTGGGGTGATCTTCGCCCTGCTGGGTACGACATTGCTGATGCCGGGCCGGGCAGACGTGGTGTTCAAGGCGGCGCAAAGCTGGACGATCGACACGTTCGGCTGGTTCTACATCGCGTCAGTGGCGGTTTTCCTGTTCGTCGTGCTGATCCTTGGCTTCGGTCCGGCGGGAAAGCTGAAGCTGGGCCCTGACGATGCGGAGCCCGATTTCCCCTATGTGTCCTGGCTCGCCATGCTGTTTGCGGCGGGCATGGGTATCGGCCTTATGTATTTCGCAGTCGCCGAGCCGATCCAGCATTACATCTCCCCGCCGGAGGCAGAGAGCGGGACGATCTCTGCCGCGCGTGAGGCGATGGCGATCACGTTTCACCATTATGGCGTTCACGCTTGGGCGATCTACGCGCTGGTCGGCCTGAGCCTTGCTTATTTCACCTTCCGCCGGGATATGCCGCTGACGCTTCGATCGGGCCTGTCACCGATCCTCGGCAAGCGCATCAACGGCCCGATCGGTGATGCCATCGACATCTTTGCGGTGTGCGGCACTGTTTTCGGGGTCGCCACATCGCTTGGCCTCGGTGTGTCGCAGATGACCGCGGGGCTCGCCTACAATTACGGCCTGCCCGATACGCTGACCGCAAAGGTCATCGTCATCGCGATCGTGATGGGCGCGGCAACTCTATCTGTGCTGAGCGGCGCTGACCGCGGTATTCGGCGCTTGTCCGAGTTGAACCTCGCGGTCGCCGTGCTGCTGATGCTGTTCGTGCTGGCGGTCGGCCCAACCCTGTTCCTGATGCGGGCGCTGGTGCAGAATTTTGGGCTCTACCTCGACCATTTCGTGATGCGTACGTTCACGCTGTACGCCTACGAGCCGCGCGCGTGGATGGCCGATTGGACGCTTTTCTACTGGGCGTGGTGGATCGCCTGGTCGCCCTTTGTAGGCATGTTCATTGCCCGCATCTCGCGTGGGCGGACGATCCGCGAGTTCGTGACCGGCGTGCTGTTCGTGCCGACTGCCTTTACCTTCCTGTGGATGACGGTGTTCGGCAATACCGCTATCTCGCTCGACCTCGGGCAAGCGGCCGGCGGCATCGGCGATGCGGTGCAGGCCAACCTTTCCACCGCGCTGTTCAAGTTCTTCGAGTATCTTCCCGCAGCCAGCGTCACCTCGTCCCTCGCCATTCTGCTCGTCGCAGTGTTTTTCGTGACCTCGGCGGACTCGGGCGCGCTGGTGATCGACACGCTTGCATCGGGCGGCGCAGAAGACTCGCCGCGCTGGCAGCGGATCTATTGGTGTCTGCTGCTGGGCGTAACCGCCACGCTGCTGCTGATCGCGGGCGGGCTTGGCGCGTTGCAGGCAGCAACGCTGCTGGCGGCACTGCCATTCTGTTTCATCATGCTGCTTTTGTCGTTCGGGCTGATACGCCAGACGAACGCTGATCTTGCGGGTGTGACGCTGGCAAACGATGCGCCGGCGGTGAGCGAGCGGCTGAAGCGGCTGTTCGTGCCGGCGAGCCGCGCGGAAATCCTGCGTCAGATCGAGCAAAGTGCGCTGCCGGCGTTGCAGTCGGTTTGCGAGACGCTGCGCGACGAGGGTTGGGCGAACAGCCGGGTCGATCGGGATGGTGACGATGTGATGCTGTCGGTCGACCTCGCGCCCGAGCGGACCATGACCTATCGCGTGGCACCACGATCGCGCCCGCTGGCTGCCTATACGGCGCTGGAGGCGTCGGAGGCGCGGCGCAGCATCACGTGGATCATGGGCGCGCAAACCAACGGTGTCGGCCGGTATCAGGACCTTACCGGCTTTTCCGCCGACCAGATCGCCGGCGATGTGCTGACCCAACTGGAAAGCCGACGCGAGCGCTAATGGAGACGCCTGCGCGCGTAAGGGCGCCCGCACGATGGAAAGCGCGCGGATGTCAGCCTGGGCGCCACTCGCTCAGCGTTGCGCCCTCGGCATCCTCATAGGCAACCCGATCGAGCCGGATCGCGACAATGCAGACGGGGCGCTGATCGGGCCCCGATGCGCTGCATTCGATCGCGCGTCCGCTGGGGTAAGAAGCGATGCGTCCTTCCAGGCGCATCCGGAAGCCGGCGGCCGGCGGTGTCGGTGCGGCATCACCCTCGCCGCGGATCGAATGCTCGTATGCCCGTCCGTTACGTCGTCCGAGCCGGGAGCCGCCCTTCTCGAAGGCAGCGGCAAGCCCGATCGTTTGGGGCGAGGCGGGCGGCGCGCCGGTCTGCAACGGATCGGCCTGAACCGCAGGGCACGTTTCCGCCAAGAGCCACGGGCGCGGCAGCCAGAAGCCCTCAACCGCTTCCCACGTGTCGGGCGCACCCGCCTTCGCCAGCAATGCCGAGCCGGTCCAGTCGCTAGGCGTCATGCGTAGCTGGATGGCCTTGTGGTCGGCGCTCCAGCTCCAGACCGGCAGGCCGCTTCCTTCCGTCGCCGACGCTTCCGCGACCGTCGGGCCGGTGCAGCCGAAAGGAATGCGTATGGCGAAGTTCCTGCCGACCAGCGGATCGCTGGCCGGCGAGGCTTCGCCCTGTGCAAAGCTCGAAGCCGCCTGCGTGGCCGCGGATACGATATCGCTGCGCGTGAGCGGCGGTAAGGGTAGCGGCACGACGGGCGCTGCGGTCTCGTTGGCGTCCGCAGGTGCCGCCGCGGGCACGTCCGCCGTGTTCGCCGCCGTCTCCTTCTGATCGCAACTTGCCAGCGACAAAGCGGAAAGGGTCAGCGCGGCGGTTGCGGTCGCAAAGCGGAAGGTAGCGGATCTCGGGTCACGGCGAAGCATGTCCGCGAGATAGCACCAGCGGTCGCAAAATGGGAGCGTTGTGCGTGCTGCGCTTGACGAAAGCGCGGCGGGGGGGTCTGCCACGCACATGAACTTCAATCAGGTTGCCGCGCTGGTCGTCCTTGTTGCCGTCGTCGGTGTGCTGATCCACGGCAAGATCCGGTCGGAGGTGGCGGCACTGGCGGCGGCAGCGTCGCTGATGCTGCTGGGCGTGATCAGGCCCGTGGAAGTGCAGGAGGCGTTTGCGAGCCCCGCCATCATCGCACTCGCCTGCCTGTTCATCATCGCCTACGCGATCGAGTTGTCGGGGCTGCTCGGTCTGCTGATCCGACAAGCGACCAAATTGTGCGCCCGGCTGGGTAATTTGGGTTTGTGGATCGTCATGGTGCTTTGCGGCGCCGGATCGGCGTTTCTCAACAACACGCCCATCGTCGTCCTCGCGGCGCCGGTGGTGAAGGATGTGGCGACCTCGCTCGGCCTGTCGCCCAAGCGGTTCCTCATCCCGCTCAGCTACATCACTATCATGGGCGGATCGTGCACGTTGATCGGCACGTCCACCAATCTGCTGGTCAACGACATGGCGCGCAACGCCGGCCAGCCGGTATTCGGGGTGTTCGAAATCACCCCGGTTGGTCTGGTCGTTGCGGCGGCGGGCGGGCTGTACCTGTTTCTGTTCGGCGGTCGGCTGCTGGCGCATAGCCAGGACGGCGAGGAAGCGCCGAGCAGCAAAACGAACAGCCAGACCGGCGACGGCACCTTGGGCGATGCCAAGATGTTCACGATGAAGACGCCGTTCCAGCCGCGCAAGGCGGCTATTTCGCTTGGCGTGTTCATGGTGGTGATCCTTTCGGCGGCGATAGGCGTCACCTCGATTGCCGCGGCTGCCTTTGCCGGTGCGGTGCTGCTGATCCTTCTAAAGATCATCAGCCCCGAAGAAGCATACGCGGGGCTTCGGCCGGAGGTGCTGCTGCTGATTGCAGGCATGGTGGTGGTCGGTTTGTCGATCGAGGTGACGGGGCTGGCGGCGGCCGGTACGGCAAAGCTGATCGACTTCATCCGGCCGTTCGGACCGCTGGTAGCGCTGGCGATTCTCTATGGCGTAACGCTGTTCGCCACGGAAATCCTGTCGAACGCCGCAGTCGCGGTGCTGATCACGCCGGTCGCCGTGGCGCTGGCCGAAAGCCTGGGCGTGGCGCCGCGCCCCTTCCTGATTGCGGTGATGATGGCGGCGAGCGCAGCCTTTGCGACGCCGTTCGGCTATCAGACCAACGTGCTCGTTTTTCAGGTGGGTAACTACAAATACCTCGACTTCGTACGCGTAGGCGTGCCGCTCAATTTGGTGACCTGGGCCGCCGGCGTGATCGCCATTCCGATCTTTTTTCCGTTTTGAGGCATGCGCTAGTCGTCGGTGAAGCGTTGATGCCGCATGCTACAGCCGTTTCAAGGCAATCGGGGGCTGGAGAAATCATGCACGGCACCAATCGGCAGCGGCCGACACAATGCGGGCATAAGCCGATGCTAGGTGCGGGACGGCGGCAGAAGGGCGACGGGGCGATCACATGAGGGAGTTTGGTTTAGAGCAACTCGGCCTCGTTCTCGTCGTCGCCTCGCTTGTCGCGATGCTATCGCGGCGAATCGGATTACCGTATACGGCCGGGCTCGTGCTGGCGGGAATGGCGCTCGCCCTCTTCCCGGCTGGTGCCGAACTGCCGCTGTCGCGCGAGTTGATCTTCAATGTCTTTCTCCCGCCGCTGATTTTCGAGGCGGCATTGCAGCTGAAATGGGATCGCTTTCGTCAGCAGATGCCGCTGACGATTGTTCTGGCGTTCCTGGGCGTCGCCGTGTCGGCAGCGGTGGTTGCGATCGGCATGCGCCTGGGGCTTGGCTGGAGCTGGCTTGGTGCAGCGTTCTTTGGCGTGCTGATCGCGGCGACCGACCCGGTGTCGGTCATCGCTGCGTTCAAGGAGATGCGGGCAGAGCCGCGGCTTCGGATCGTGGTCGAGTCGGAAAGCCTGCTCAACGACGGGGTAGCTGCAGTGGGTTTTGCGCTGCTCGCCGGTGTGGCTGCCGGGACGCCGCTCAGCGTCGGCGCCGTCGCTTTGTCGTTCGGATGGACAGTGCTGGGCGGGCTGATCTTCGGGGCGGCGACCGCTGCGGTCATCCTGCTGATTGCTGGTCGGACGGAAGATCATCTGGTCGAGATTACCCTTACGACCGTTGCGGCCTGGGGCTCGTTTCTGTTGGCGGAGCATTTCCATGCATCAGGGGTGTTCTCCGCGCTCGTCGCCGGCCTGATCGTCGGCAACATCGGCTGGATGGGCTCCATATCGGACACCGGCCGCGAACACGTGGTAGGGTTCTGGGAATATGCCGCGTTTCTCGCTAACTCATGTTTGTTCATCCTGATCGGCAGTCATGAAGCGCATCAGCCGATCGCGCTACTCACCGCGGCGCTTGGGCTGGCGATCGTTCTGACGCTGATCGGTCGGGCCGCTGCTATCTACCCGCTGGCCTTTCTGTTCAGGGCGAGCACCCTTCGGCTTCCGGCGACCTATCAGCATGTTCTGGTTTGGGGCGGCCTTCGCGGCGCCGTCGGATTGGCGCTTGCGCTGGCGGTGCCGGGCACGGTGGCGGAACGGGCCGACATTATCGTGCTGACGTTCGGCGTTGTGGCGTTTTCGATCTTTGTTCAGGGGTTGACCATGCCGCCATTGATCCGCCGGTGGCGCCTGACCCGTCCCGAGGGCGAGCTCGACGAGCATTGAAGCGGCGCTGTTTGCCTGCCTTTCGCTAAGCAGGTGGGGGATGGCGCGCCCGGCAGGAATCGAACCTGCGGCCCCAAGCTTAGAAGGCTCGTGCTCTATCCAACTGAGCTACGGGCGCGCGGCTTGCGCGTGTTAGCGTGGATTGCGGGCGAGTGAAACTGCCGCCATGATCGGTGCATGATCGAGGGGGCGAAACCGGGGCGGGTCTCCGCCGATTGGCTGCATGGCCGCAACCTGCGCTTCTACGACTTCATCATGGCGGCGTTCGTGGCCATCCTGCTGCTCTCGAACGTGCTTGGCGCCGGCAAGGTCGCGCAGGTCTGGCTGCCGGGCGTCGGCTACTGGCCGTTCGGCGCCGGGATCCTGTTTTTTCCGATCAGCTACATCATCGGGGACGTGCTCACCGAGGTGTACGGCTATGCGCGCGCGCGGCGCGCGATCTGGGCAGGCTTTGCCGCAACGGTGTTCATGGCGTTCATGTCGTGGGTGGTCGTTGCGCTGCCGCCTGCGCCGGATTGGACCAACCAGCCGGCATACGAGGCGGTGTTCGGGCAGGTGCCGCGCATCGTGTTCGCCAGCATGTGCGCGTTTTGGGCGGGGGAGTTCGTCAACTCCTATGTGCTTGCCCGCCTGAAGGTCGCGACGGCGGGGCGGCATCTGTGGATGCGCACGATCGGCTCGACAATCGTCGGGCAGGGCGTCGACAGCGCGATCTTCTATCCGCTGGCGTTCCTCTATGCCGATGGCTGGACCACGCAGCTGGTCTTCACCGTTCTGGTGACGCAATGGGTGCTGAAGGTTTCGTGGGAGGTGTTGCTGACGCCGCTGACGTACCTGGTGGTGGGGGCGCTGAAGCGGGCGGAGGGTATCGACGTCTATGACGAGGACACCAACTTCACGCCCTTTGGCACCAAGGTCTGATCGCCACCGACTGGCCGTCAGGCGATGAGATCGAGCAGTCCCTCGAACAACCGACGCCCGTCGGTGCCGCCATGCGCGCCTTCGACGCGACGCTCGGGGTGGGGCATCATGCCGAGCACGTTGCCGGCATCGTTGAGGATGCCCGCGATGCGGCGCGCCGAGCCGTTCACTTCTTCGCCGTAGCGGAAGGCGACTCGGCCTTCGCCCTCAAGGCGATCGAGCGTATCCTGGTCGGCGACGTAATTGCCATCGTGGTGCGCGACCGGTACGGTGATCGTCTCGCCGGCGGCGTAGCGGCTGGTGAATGCGCTGTCGCCGTTCTCGACGGTGAGCGAGACGTTGCGGCAGACGAAGTTGAGCCCGGCGTTGCGCATCAGCGCACCCGGCAGCAGCCCCGCTTCGGTCAGCACTTGGAACCCGTTGCAGACGCCGAACACCGGCAGCCCCCCAGCTGCCTTATCAGCGACGGCGCGCATGATCGGCGAACGCGCGGCCATCGCGCCGGAACGGAGATAGTCGCCGTAGGAGAAGCCCCCGGGGACCGCGAGAAAGCCGAGGCCGTAGGGCAGCTCTGTCTCGCGGTGCCACACCATGATCGGCTTGGTGCCGGTCACGCTTTCCAGTGCAACCGCGATGTCGCGATCGCAATTGGAGCCGGGGAAAACGACAACCGCCGTCTTCATGCGCGCTCGACCCGGTAATTCTCGATCACGGTATTGGCGAGCAACTGACGGCACATGGCGTCGACCTGCGCATCGTCGACGGTGTCGGCGACGTCGAGCTCGATCAGCTTGCCGACGCGCGCGCCCTCGACACCGGCAAAGCCGAGGCCGGAGAGGGCGTGTTCGATCGCCTTGCCCTGAGGGTCGAGGACGCCAGGCTTCAGGGTGACGTGGATGCGCAATTTCATGGCGGGCCCGCTATTCGATGAGGGTGAGTATCGCAACCGTGCGCGAACGTTACTTGCCGCGACGCTCGCGGTGTTCGGCCATGTCGAGAACCGCGGTCTCGCCGCCCTCCGGCAGGAGGCCGAGACGACGCGCGACTTCCTGATAGGCCTCGACCTCGCCGCCGAGATCACGGCGGAAGCGATCTTTGTCGAGCTTTTCGTTGGTGGTCATGTCCCACAAACGGCAGCCGTCGGGGCTGATCTCGTCCGCCAGGATGATGCGGCCGTAGTCGTTGTCCCAGATACGGCCAAACTCCAGCTTGAAGTCGACCAGTCGGATGCCGATGCCGGCGAACAGGCCCGACAGGAAATCGTTCACGCGGATCGCCAGATCGGCGATGTCGTGCATTTCCTCCTGGCTAGCCCAGCCGAAGGCGGCGATATGCTCGTCGGAGATCATCGGATCGCCGAGCGCGTCGTCCTTGTAATAATATTCGATGATCGTGCGCGGCAGCTTGGTGCCTTCCTCGATCCCAAGCCGCTTGCTGAGCGAGCCGGCGGCGACGTTGCGCACCACCACCTCGATCGGCACGATCTCAACCTGGCGGATGAGCTGTTCGCGCATGTTGAGACGGCGGATGAAGTGCGTCGGCACCCCGATTGCATCGAGCATGGTGAACACATGCTCGCTGATGCGGTTGTTCAGGACGCCCTTGCCGTTGATCGTGCCCTTTTTTTGGGCATTGAAGGCGGTGGCGTCGTCCTTGAAATACTGGATCAAGGTGCCGGGTTCGGGACCCTCGTAAAGGATCTTGGCCTTGCCTTCGTAGATCTGCCGGCGCCGCGCCATCGCATCACCCCTGAAATGGATAGCCCCGGCCACGCGACGTGTCGGCGCGGCCGGGGCGGGAATCGCCTGCCGTATAGGGGAGGGGGGCGGGGGGTGCAACGTTACTCACCGACCGGGTGCCGCCGACAGCGCGCCGCGGATCGCCTCCTTTGCCGCCGTCCATGCGGCGGTGCCGGGCGTCACCAGCTCGACATGGCCGGTGGCGGGGACGGTTACGAGCATCGCGCGATCGCCCGCTTGCGTGGCGCGCGCGACATAGTCGGTGGCCATGCGATAGGGGATGATGCGGTCTTCGCGGCCGTTGACGAGGGTCTGCGGGGTGCCGAGCGGCAGGAGGCGGGGAACCGAGGTGTCGGCATACGGATTGCGCCGATCGGTACCGACAAGCTTCGCGACCACGTCCGTGCCGCAGCCATTGTCGGGGCTGGCGGCGGTGGCCTCCAGATCGGGGAGGCCACCAAGGCTGATGACGTGATCGATCTTTAGCGGGCTTGCGGTGCGCAGCGGGCTGCCGGCGGGGAGTTTGTTGCGAGCGGCGAGCCACAGGGCGAGGTGACCGCCGGCGGAGTGGCCGACCGCAACGATCCGTTTGGTGTCGAGGTTGTACTTTGCGGCGTTCGCGGCGAGTTGGTCGCTCGCCTTTGCCGCGTCCGCGAAGGTGCCGGGGTAGCCGCCGCCGCTGCGGTCCACGCCGCGATAGTCGATGTTCCACACCGCAATGCCGTCATGGCGCAGGTCGGCGGCGATCCAGTCCATGATCGACCGGTCGGCGATCTTCGTCTGCCAGCAGCCGCCGTGGACCATCAGGACGACGGGGTGCGGCCCGGGCCCTGCGGGGAGCCACACGTCGACCTTCTGCATGGTGTCGTCGCCATAAGCGATGGTCGCATCGGGTTTCTCGCGCGCCCGAGATGTGAGGTCGTCCCAGGTGAGCGGGGTGAAGGCAGTTGTGAGCGTGGTGCTGGTCATGACTGCGGGGGAACATGAGGTGGCGAGGAGCAGGGCGGCAAGTAGGGGGCGGGGCCGAACTTCTCGAAACTTGTGCATAAAGCCAATCTTTCGGGTGTGTGATGTTCCGGCCGGGTGCGGTCCATCGGCGGGCGTCGGGGTGCAGGCGGTGTGCATCGCGGCAAGGTGGCACATCCGGCGGCTGTAGGACAGTGAGCGGAACGGTTGTGGAACATGGCCACAGCCTGCTAGCACACGGGCCATGCCGACCGATGCGACCGTGCTGCCACCCGACAATCCGCCCGTGGGGGTGTTCGACGCGCCGTTCGATTCCGCCTTGTCGGAACGGTACCTCGTCTATGCGCTGTCGACGATCACCGCGCGCTCGCTGCCGGATGTTCGCGACGGGCTGAAGCCGGTGCACCGCCGCTTGCTGTGGGCGATGCGGCTGCTGCGGCTCGACCCCAGCCAGGGGTACAAGAAGTGCGCGCGCGTCGTGGGCGACGTGATCGGCAAATATCACCCGCACGGCGACCAGTCAGTTTACGACGCCATGGTCCGGCTCGCGCAGGATTTCGCGCTTCGCTATCCGCTGGTCGACGGACAGGGCAATTTCGGCAACATCGACGGCGATAACGCCGCCGCCTATCGTTATACCGAGGCGCGGCTGACGCAGGTCGCGATCGACCTGATGGACGGGCTGGACGAGGATGCCGTCGGCTTTCGCCCGACCTATAATGGCGAGGATCAGGAGCCGGAGCTGTTCCCCGGCCTGTTCCCCAACCTGCTGGCGAATGGCGCGAGCGGCATCGCGGTGGGCATGGCGACGAGCATCCCGCCACACAATGCCGCCGAGCTGCTCGACGCGGCCATCGCGCTGATCGACGATCCCGCCGCCGACCCGCTGGCGCATGTGCAGGGGCCCGACTTCCCGACCGGCGGCCTGCTGGTGGATGCACCGGCGATCATCCGCGAAGCCTATGCCACCGGACGCGGCGCGTTCCGTGTCCGCTGCCGCTGGACGGTCGAGAAGGAAAAGGGCGGGAGCTGGCAGATCGTCGTCGGCGAAATCCCCTATGGCGTGCAGAAGGGCAAGCTGATCGAGCAGATCGCGGGGCTGGTGAACGACAAGAAGTTCCCGATCCTGGCCGATGTGCGCGACGAATCGGACGCCGAAATCCGGCTGGTGCTGGAGCCGCGCAGCCGCACGGTCGATCCGCAGGTACTGATGGATGGGCTGTATCGCCTGTCCGACCTGGAAGTTCGCGTGCCGCTGAACCTGAACGTGCTCGACGCATCGCGCACGCCGCGGGTGATGAGCCTGGCCGAGGCATTGTCGGCATGGGTGGAGCACCAGTTCATCGTGCTGCGCCGGCGCACCGAGCACCGGCTGGCGAAGATCGCCGACCGGCTGGAGCTGGTGAAGGGCTATATCGTTGCCTTCCTCAACCTCGACCGGGTGATCGAGATCATCCGCACCGAGGACGAGCCCAAGCAGGTGATGATGGCCGAATTCGACCTGACCGACCGGCAGGCCGAGGCGATCCTCAACATGCGGCTGCGCAGCTTGCGCCGGCTGGAAGAAATGGAGCTGAAGCGCGAACAGGCGGGCTTGGAGAAGGAGCAGGCAAGCCTTCAGCTGCTGCTCGGCTCCGACCAGCGGCAGCGCACGCGACTGAAGAAGGACCTGACGACGATCCGCGACCGCTACGGGCCGGAGACCGCGCTGGGCAAGCGGCGCACGACATTGGAAGAGGCGGCGCCTGCGCGCGATATCCCGCTGGAGGCGATGATCGAGCGCGAGCCGATCACGGTGATCCTGTCGCAGCGCGGCTGGATCCGGGCGATGAAGGGGCATGTCGACCTCGCCTCCGCCGAGACGCTGAAGTTCAAGGAAGGCGACGGACCGGCGTTCGCCTTTCACGCGCAGACGACCGACAAGCTGCTGCTCGCGGCGGAGAACGGGCGTTTCTACACGCTGGGTGCGGACAAGCTGCCGGGCGGGCGCGGCTTCGGCGAGCCGGTGCGCGCGACGATCGACCTCGATGGCAATGTCGGGATCGTCCGGCTGCTGAAGGCGGAGCGCGACGGCAAGCTGCTGGTCGCGGCGAGCGACGGGCGGGGCTTCATCGTGGCGGTGAGCGAAGTGATTGCCGAAACGCGCAAGGGCAAGAATGTGGTGAGCCCGCGACCCGGCGCGAAGCTGGCGGTGGTGCATCCGGTGCAGGCCGGCGACGATTACGTCGCGGCGATCGGCGACAACCGCAAGATGGTCGTCTTCCCGATCGGCGAGCTGCCGGAAATGACGCGCGGGCAGGGATCGCAGCTCCAGCGCTATCGTGACGGCGGGCTGAGCGACGCAACGACGTTCCGCTTCGGCGAAGGGCTGAGCTGGCCGATGGGCGGCGAGACGGGGCGGACGCGGACCGAAGCGGATCTGTCGTCGTGGCGCACCGCGCGCGGCGCGGCGGGGCGCATGCCGCCGACCGGCTTTCCTCGTAACAATCGGTTCTCATAACAACCGTTTCGGATTCAACGAACGTTAACGCAGTTTATCTACACGTTGACCAATGCCGTTGTTCGCCGCGCTGAAAACCGTTGAGGAGCCACCAGAGGCTGCGTTCGACCGGACGGCGGCGGCGATCGCGATGGATCTGCTGCCGATCGCGGCAGTTGTCGTGGCGTTGGAAGGCGGCAAGCTGCAGATCAAGCTTTCCAATGCGGCGTTTCACGAGCTTGGCCTCGATACCGATCCGCTTCGCTGTGTGCTGACGCGCGATCTTGGCGGCGCGCTGGTCCAGTTTCTCAACGGCGGCGGCGACCGCGAACGGCGCAGCTGGCGGACCGGAAGCGCGGTGGAGCAGCAATGGTTCGACGTGACCTTTGCGCGCATCGACCATGCCGCGACGCCGCGCTGCCTTGTCACCCTGGTCGATCAGACGCGCGGGATGCGCACCGAGGCGAGCCTGCGCCGCGAGATGAGCACCGATAGCCTGACGGGGCTGCCGAACCGGGCGGGCTTTGCAGATTCGCTGGAAGCGCGGATCGCGACCGGTCTGAGCCAATATGCCGTGCTGGTGGTCGATGTGAACCGGTTCGGCCGGGTGAACGCCTGCCTTGGCAGCATGGCGGGCGACGAGATGCTCATCACGGTGGCCCGGCGCATCAAAGAATCGCTGCGGCCGGGCGACGTGCTGGGCCGCATCGGCGGCGACGAATTCGGCGTTCTGCTGGAAACGGGTGGCGACCGGTTGGCGATCGACCGCGCTGCTACCCAGATCCGCGCGTTGCTGGCCACGCCGGTGCGGCTGCGCGATTTCGAGATCCGCATCACCTGCTCGATCGGGATCGCTTTCGAGGCGGAGACGACCGACGATGCGGAGGATGTGATCCGCAAGGCGCAGTTCGCCGTGCGACGCTCCAAGGAAACGGGGCAGGCGGAGGTTTACGACACCCGCGCGCTCGATCGTGCGCGTGAACGGTTCGCGATGGAAACGGCGTTGCGTCGCGCGGTGGACGCGGAGCAGCTGACGCTGCACTACCAGCCGATCTGCGGCCTTGCGAGCGGGCGTATCGTGGCCTTTGAGGCGCTGGCGCGGTGGACCACCGAGGACGGCACCGACATCGCGCCGGACGCGTTCATCCCGGTGGCGGAAGAGTCGGGGCTCATCGTGCCGCTTGGCCGGTGGGTGATCGATCGCGCGCTGCGCACGCTGGTCGAGTGGGACAATCGTGCCGGTGCGCCGCTGGGCGTGCAGATGGCGGTCAACATATCCCCGATCCAGCTCCAGCGCGACCAGATCGCGCCGCTGGTGGCCGAGGCGCTGGAGACGCACGGGCTGAGCGGCGATCGGCTGAAGCTGGAACTTACCGAGAGTGCGCTGGTGACCGATCCGGACGGCAGCGCCGAGACGTTGCGGGCGCTGAAGGCGACCGGCGCGACGATCGCGATGGACGATTTCGGCACCGGTTACTCAAACCTCGCCTATCTTCAGAAGCTGCCGATCGACACGCTGAAGATCGACCGCAGCTTCGTCACCGGTATGATGGCGGACCGCGACAAGATCGCGATCGTGCGCGCGGTGCTCAGCCTGGCTTCAGCGCTGGGCATGGCGACCGTCGCCGAGGGGATCGAGAGCTGGGCGGTGTCGCAGACGCTGTCGGCGCTGGGCTGCACCTACGGCCAGGGCTATCATTTCTCGCGCCCGCTGACGGCGGAGCAAGCTTATGCGTTGCTGGAGGCGTCGCGCGGCTGAGCGGTGAGATCGTCGGCGATTGCCGCCGTGCGCGTGGCATCGGGGAAATCTTCCGCAATCCATTGCGTTTCGATCTGCCGCAGCGTGCGCGCGACCTCCGGCCCGCGGGCGATGCCACGCGCCACCAGATCGCCGCCGCTGAGCGGCAGGCGCGGCGGGGTCCAGCCTGCCAGCGGCTCGACCGACTCGCCGGCGAGCAGCAGGCGATCGAGCGCGATCGCCGGGCCGACGCGATAGGCGAGGGCGCGTGCGCCTTCGCTGCCCGGCCCTTCATGCGCGGCGATCAGGCGCTTGCGATCGGCATTCGACAGCCGCAGCCGCGCGCCGACGCTGTCCGCCGCATCGGATGGGATCAGCGATGCCAGGCGACGAATCGGATCGGGGGCGACACCGGCCTGCGCCTCGGCATCGGCCAGCGCCTCGAACGCCGGCACCTCGGTGATCTCCGGCAGGACGGGGCGCAGGATCCCGCGCTCGATCATCAGCGCCACCACCGGCACCGCACCCTTCGCCACCAGCAGCTTCAGCAGTTCGGCCGCGATCCGTTCGCGGGACAGTGCCATCAGGTCGTTGGCGCGATCGGTGCAGGCATCGAGGCCCGGACCGTCGGGCGCATCGCCAAAGCGCGCGTGGAAGCGGAAGAAGCGCAAAATGCGTAAGTGATCCTCCGCTATACGCGTATACGGATCGCCGATGAAGCGGACGCGGCGGTCGGCCAGATCGGCCAATCCGCCGAACCAGTCGAACACGGCGCCGCTTTCCGGATCGGCATAGAGCGCATTCATCGTGAAATCACGGCGGGCGGCATCTGCCTCCCAATCGTCGGTGAACGCCACTTGCGCGTGGCGGCCATCGGTCGCGACATCGTGGCGCAAGGTGGTGACTTCGACGACTGTGCCGGCGGAAACGGCCGTGATCGTGCCATGGGCGATGCCGGTCGGAATCGCCTTGATCCTTGCAGCTTCAAGGCGTGCGACCACTGCTTCCGGCTGATGGCTGGTGGCGATGTCGATGTCCGAAACGGGCAGGCCAAGCAACGTATCGCGCACGGCGCCGCCGACGTAGCGCGCCGCTCCGTCCGAAGCGTCCAGCGCTTCCGCCAGCGCGCTCAGCCCGGGCTTTTCGCGCCACGCGGCGTTCGGCAGGATCACGCGGTCCATCGCAGCCTGCGCGCGAGGTTCACGATCATGGCGGCGGTGGCGCCCCAGATGCGGTGATCGTCCCAGATGATCTCGTAATAGCGCCGCTCGCGCCCCTCCCATTGGGTGCGCGCCTCGACGTGATTGGCGCTGTCGAGCAGGAAGTCGAGCGGCACTTCGAAGACGCTGGCGACCTCTGCCTCGGACGGGCGCAGCGTCAGATCGGGCGGGACCACGCCGACGATCGGTGTGACGGTGTAGCCGGTGACCGTGCGATAGCGATCGGCCTCTCCGACGACCTGGACCAATGACGGAGGCAGGGCGATTTCCTCGTCCGCCTCCCGCAGCGCGGCGGTGACCACATCCTCGCCGGGATCAAGCCGCCCGCCGGGAAACGCAACCTGGCCGGCGTGGCGGCGGAGCGTTTCGGTGCGCTGCGTCAGGATAACGCCGGGGCGCGGCCGATCGGTGACGGGCACCAGAACGGCGGCGGGCGTCAGCGTGCCTTCGGTATGAAGGGCAACGTCGCCGTGATCGCCGGCGAGCAGGATCGTCTGCTGCGCCATACCCTGCGTCAGCGCCCGGCCCAGCCGATCGAAAAGCGTGCTCACGGCGCGATCGGGAAAAAGGCGCCTGCGCTCCAGACGCCAGGCGGGTCGTCGTTTCCGCTGATCGCGCGCTCGGCGAGCTCGTAATAGATCGACCGGGCGATCAGCGCCTCGAGCGCGCCGCGCACATGCAGGTACGGATGCGGGCCATCGGCATGTTCGACGAAACGCAGCGGGTGTTCCGCGGAGGCCGTGACGACGTCGCCAGTATTCAGGCGAAAGGCCAGAGAAGCAGCTTTGCCGTCGCCCTCGACCTTCATCTCCACCGCGACGAAGGGCGCGTCCTCCACCTCGATGTCGAGCTTTTCAACCGGCGTCACCAGCACATAGCCGCCATCGGGCTCGCGGCGCAGAATGCGGCTGAAGGCGCGCACCATGGCGGGGCGGCCGATCGGCGATCCCTGGTGAAACCACGTGCCGTCACGCGCGATGCGCATGTCGCTGTTGCCGCAATGATCGGGGTTCCAGCGGTCGACCGGCGGCAGGCGATCCGCCTCGGCCAGCCGCGCAATGTCGGCGATCGTCAGCGTGTCGAAATCGGGAGAGGGCGCCATGGGCATGCGCCCGACGTAGGGACGGGGGCGCCGTCCGTAAAGGATCAGCGGGCGAGCGCCGTGTTCGGCCCGATCTCGCCTGCGCCCTGGGGGACGCCATCACCGCGCGCGAGCAGGCGGCGTTGCTCGAACGGACCGGGCAGGCGCCATCCGCCCGTGCGCGCCGCCGTGAATCCGAAAAAGCGCCCGTAATATTCGGGGTCGCCGATGAGCATCAGCGCGGCGTCGGGTACGCGCGCCAGGGCGCCTTCGACCAGATGCCGGCCGATGCCGTCGCGCTGACGTTCGGGCACCACGGCGACCGGGCCGACGAGCACCAAGGGCACGGTGCGGCCATCGTCGCCGCTGAACAGCACCGGCCATAGCTGGATCGTGCCGAGCAGCGCGCCATCCTCGACCGCGCCGAGGCTGGGCCCGACAAGCGCGGGCACACCATCGCGGAGGCGATAGGCCGTGCGGCCGTGACGATCGGCACCAAAGGCGCGGTCGAGCAATTGCTCGACCGCCTGTTCCCCGACCTGTTCAAGCCCGATCAGTTCGATCACCAGCATCCTCCGCCCCCCGACGCGACGGGGTGGCGCGCCTTAGCGATTCGCGCCTGTAACGCAAGTGGCATGGCGCGTGGCACAATCTGGCGCTAAGCGCGCGGCGTGGAAGACATGCTCGAACTCGAAGTGCACGATCTGGAGGTGCCGGTGCTGACCGGCGTCTATTCCGAAGAAACGCACCTGCCGCAGCCGCTGCGCATCTCGCTCACCGTGCTGCTTGACGCACCCAGCCATTTCGCGCCTGACACGCCGCTGTCCGCCTCCAAAAACTATCTCGACCTGAAACATGCCGCCACCGGCGCCTTGCCGCCGGGCGTTCATTTCACGCTGATCGAGGGCGTTGCCGATCATATTGCCGAGACTCTGTTTCTGCAGGATCAGCGCGTGCGACGCGTGAAGATAAAGATCGTCAAGCTGGCGATCGCCGAAGACGGCGAATCGATCGGCATCACGCTGGTGCGGCATCGCCGCTGAACGCGGCCACGCGGCGGACCGATCGGCCCGCCGACCGGTAGAATAGTCTTATTGCGCGCTGCGGGTGCACGGCCCGAGTTGTTGCAGAACGAACTGATAATCCTCGCGCGCGAGGTCGGCGTCGGCCGGCTCCATCGCCTGCAGGCTGCGCGCCGGCAGCGACCGCGGCAGGCCGCACGCCAGGCGATACCATAATAAGGTGTCGCGCGCGGGCGGGGCCGCCGCGTCGTCGACGATTTCCGACAAGGCGACCGCCCAGCGGCGTTGCTCGCCCGGGCGACGCAGGATGTTGAGCGACACCGGCCGATTGTCCTGCGTGGTAAGGAAGACCTGCGTCTCGCCTTCGCCCGGCAGCGATCCCGGCACGTGAAAGGCATTGCCGATCCCCGTCACGACGGGCGGGGCATCGGCGGCGAGCACGTCGGCCGCGATGCGGCGGGTGAGCGCGTCCAGCGCCGGCGACCACGCGCGCTGTGCCTCCGGGCCGACCAGCTGAACTTGACCAGGGTTGCCGGGAACCGGGCGGGCGAACAGCAGAACGCGCGACTTCTTATAGCGCGGCTGCTTGCCGCCCGGCCCAAGCGGTGCGTCCAGCACATAGCCGATGCGTGGCGGAATCGCGCCCGGGCCGCGGATCAACGCGGCGACGTCCGCCTCCACATAATAGCGGACAAAGCCCGGCGGCACGTCGGCTGCCTCGGTACCTTTGATCCGCGTCGTGCTCGAAATCGTTGCGTCCACGACAACCGGAGACTCGATCACCAGATCGGCAAGCGCCACATAGGAAGGAGCCGGCGCATCGGCCACCGGACCAAGCGGGGGTTGCTGCGCGCCCACGCAGGCCGGGGCAAGCGTGACGGCGGCGCTGGCGAGCGCGAGCCTACGAATTGTACGGAACACCATGCGCAGAAGTTATCGCAACGTGCGCTTCTGATACAGAAATAAATCTGTTTTGCGGCGATTGTACGTTTGTTGCGTCCGACAAAGCGTTTGCGTGTCGTTAAGGCTCAAGTTAGGAGTCGCGCTGCGCAAGGGTTCCGTTTAGCCCTTGCCGTACGGACCGGCACGCCTACTCCGCATCACGCGGAGGCCGTGGCAGGCCGCCCGGCCCCTTCGGGCCATAGGGATTAGGGAGTGCTTTTGCTGAATGGCCTACTCTGACCAGAAGATGAGCGGGAGCAAGATCGTCGCGATTGCAATCGTGGCGCTCATCCATGCTGCTCTCGGCTACGCCTTCGTCACCGGCCTCGCGTTCCAATACGTGAAAAAGGTGTCGGAGAAGCTGAATACGTTCGACGTTGAGGAACCACCGCCCCCGCCGCCGGACGAACCGCCGCCTCCGCCGCCAGACATTCCGATGACGCCGCCGCCAGTTGTGGCGCCGCCGCCAATCGTGTCTGCGCCGTCGGCGCCGGTGACGATCGCCACCGTGCCTACGCCGCCGCCGGTCTTTGTGCCGACGCCGGTTGCACCGCCGGCCCCGCCGCCACCGCCGCCGCCGCCTGCGCCGCCGACGGTGAGCAAGGCGTCTGCGCCGAAGGGCAATCCTGCCGACTGGATCACGACGGATGACTATCCGCCGAGCTCGATCCGTGCGGAGGAAGAAGGCACCACGGTGATCAAGTGGACCATCAACGCCCAAGGGCGCGTGGAAAACTGCGTCACCACCCAGTCGAGCGGCTCCAACGCCCTTGACCAGGCAGCATGTCGTGCACTGACGCGCCGGGCCCGCTATGCGCCGGCATTGGACGCGGCAGGCAACCCGATCGCCAGCACACAGACGCGCCGCGTCGTGTGGAAGCTGCCACGGGATTGATCCAGGCTTAACAGAATCGCGCTTTTCAGAGGGAAACACATCGAATGATCACCACCATCCTCGCCGCTGCAGCCGCGGCGCCGGCCGCGGCCGAAGGCGAAAACCCGTACGGCCTGGGTGCCGCACTGGAGCAGGGCGGCATCATCGCTCAGACCGTGTTCGGCATTCTCGTGCTGATGTCGGTTGTCTCGTTCTACATCATGTTCACCAAGCTCTTCGAGCAGCAGAAGATCATCAACCAGGCGAAGCGCGTACGCGGCGGGTTCTGGCAGACGAATTCGCTGCGCGAGGGTGCGGCGAAGCTGGAGAAGAACTCGGCCTACAAGCAGATCGTCGACGACGGCCTGCAGGCGCAGGAGCAGCACTCGAAGCTGACCGATCCGGTTGAAGCACACGACTGGCTGCACGGCTCGCTCGCCCGCTCGGAAGCGATGATCAACTCGAAGCTCGGCACGGGTCTCGCGTTTCTCGCAACCGTGGGTGCAACGGCGCCGTTCATCGGCCTGTTCGGTACGGTTATCGGCATCTACCGCGCGCTCATCAAGATCGGTGCGGCTGGCCAGGCGTCGATCGACGCGGTCGCCGGTCCGGTCGGTGAGGCGCTGATCATGACCGCCCTCGGTCTTGCCGTGGCCGTTCCGGCCGTGCTCGGCTACAACTGGCTGCAGCGCCGCAACAAGTCGATCGCAGAGGACCTGTCGGCCTTCTCGAACGACGTGCTCGGCTACCTGGCATCGAACGGCGCGGTGCGCCCGACGGTTGCCGGTGCAACCAAGCCGGTCGCAGCCAAGCCGGCTGCAACCGCCACGGCCGGTCAGGCCGGCGGCGTGCAGACCCGCTCGTAATAGGGGAAAGCGGGGCGGCCAGCCGGCAGCCCCGCCACCTTTCCCGGCCGGACAACCGGCGGGAACGAAGTTATAGGATAGTCTGACTTATGGCGATGAGCGTTGGTGGAGACTCCGCCGCAGAAGCCCCGATGTCGGACATCAACACGACGCCTCTCGTGGACGTCATGCTGGTGCTCCTCATCATTTTCCTGATCGCGGTGCCAGTCGTGATCCAAACGGTTCCGGTGAAGCTGCCAAGCGTGCGGTTCGATCCGACCACCACCAAGCCCGAGAACGTTTCCCTCTCGATCACGACAAAGCCGGACGGCGCCTGCGCGGTTTATTGGGGCATGACCCCCGTGACGCAGCAGGAGCTACTCGATCGCGCCGTGGCGAAGCTAAAGGCCGAGATCGAACGCCAGGGTGGCCCGAACGCCCCCGGCCTCGAACTGCCGGAAGCACACGTCCGCGGCGACGTGAATGTGCCGTGGAAGTGCGTGGCAGGCGCGATCTACAACATGCAGATGGCAGGCTTTGCACGCGTCGGCTTCATTTCCGAACCGCCGCCCGGCTCGGGCGTCGAGCGTCTGTAAGCTAAGCCACGAGGAGTAATCGATATGGCAATGAGTGGCGGCAAGGACGATGGCGAGCCGATGATGGAAATGAACACGACGCCGTTGATCGACGTCATGCTCGTGCTCCTCATCATGTTCATCATCACCATTCCGATCCAAACCCATGCGGTGAAGGTCGACCTTCCGGTGAACAACCCGGATTCGCCGACCAACCCCGTCGATCCGCAGAAGAACAAGATCACGATCGCGGTGGACGGGACGACCAGCTGGAACGGTGTGCCGGTGGATGCAGTGCGCTTGCGCCAGTATCTCGACATCGCAGCGGCCATGAACCCCGAGCCGGAGCTGCACTTCCAGCCCGACGCGCAGGTTCGCTACGATGTGGTCGACCAGACGCTGGCGGTGATCCGGCGGTCGAACGTGACCAAGCTGGGCTTCATCGGCAACGAGCAATATTACAAGGAGTTCTAATCGCGCGAGCGACGTAGAACACCATGTGACGGGCGGCCAATTGGCCGCCCTTTTTTTTGCGCGCGACGCCAGTGAGCCGAACCACGCCGCCGCTAACCGTTGCAAGACCGTCTTCAATATGTCATCACGGTGTCACAAAACAGTAACGCGAGTGTAGCGGTGCTGTAACTTGGGAGATCGTAGATGCGTGTCGCGCTTTTCGTGAGCCTTGCGGTTGCTGCGGCGTCGCCGGCACTGGCGAGTGATCGCACCGGCTATCAGGCCATCGCCGCGGGCGATTACCAGAAGGCCGAGGAGACGTTGGTCCAGGAACGTCGCATCTTCCCGCGCCGCCCCGAGCTGATGATCAATCTCGCAACAGTTTATGCGCGCACCGGGCGCACGTCTGAAGCGGCCAATCTGTATCGCACCGCGTTGCAGGTGGATCCGGTCGACATGGCGATGCCGAATGGGATGGTGACTTCATCACACGACGTGGCACGACGCGGCCTCAATCGTCTTGGCACCACGACGCTGGCGGTTCGCTGATCCGCATCGCCTGACAAGGGCTTGGCAGCGGCGGTTACGTCTAGCTCTTGTCGGGAACCTGCGATGTCCGCCGATACTGCGCTGAGGCGATGTGTGACCATGCGCCAGGTTTGTGTGAGGTGTCGTGTGGAGCCTGCATAGGGTGACGCGCCGTTCGCGTTGCGCTGCTGCGAAGTTCTGCTTGCAGGACCGGCAGTCTCGGGGCGGCGCACCTAGCACTGGTGTTTGAGTGAACAAATGCGCGGGGATTGTCGATCGTGCCATCGACACGATTACCTTTTGAGGTCCTGCGCCTTCCTTTAGTTCCAGCGATGGTCGGCCGAGGCATCGAACCTCCGTTCGACTCGTCGATGAGACAGGACTCAGCAGAAGCCGGTCAGAGAAGCGCTGCGCGCGTCCCGGGTCGTTGGGCGGGAACTGCACGCTCGCAGACTAATTGGTTGCGGTCAGACCATCCCGCTTAGGCCAACGCTGAACCGGACACGTCCGGGTCTGATCGTTGTCAACTCATGCGCATCGCTCCAGCGGTGCTACGCAAATCGCACGAGCCGCGCGATCTTGTAAGACGGCAGGACGTGGCTCGTGACTGCCCTTATGCTCGTTTTGCTGTCTCTGATCTTCATCTTCTTGATACTGAAGGTCGCGTTGCTATCCTTCGAGTTGCCGATGCGACGCTCTCCGGGTGAGGGCGCTCATTACCGGCGCGACTCTCTGAGTGGCACCGGCGGGCCATGCGACTGGAATGATCGCACCTCCATCCCGATCGCTGATCTGCGCCTGGACGATCTGCGGGAAGGAGCGAACATGCTCGACTCGCGCGTGAAGGCGGATGGTTGATCCGGGCTACTCAGTGCTTTGACTGAAGAGGCGCAACGTGTCGCGGATGATGAGTTGGGTCTCGCATGAGGGGTATCGCGTCCGGCGGAGCGATAGCGCTTCATCCCTCAAGTTCTTGAGACCGGTAGGTGGCCGGCGTACAACTATCGTAGATCAACCTGCGCATTTTGCATCGTAGTCCCGGCCGGTCAGGGAATGAAGGCAAGGCTCCTACAGTCCGGCTCATTGTCGGCTGCTTTATTGATAGGTCAGGCCTCTCTGCTCACACGTGATCGACCAGCACTGCGTAGCTTCGGTCGGATGCGGCGGGGCTGGAGCGGGTGCCCCGATGCACGCGGGCGGTCTGAACAGATGACCTTGGCCGATTGTCCCTTCGCATTCCGGTCCGTACTCACCAGCGCGCGGCTTCCTGAAACTGAACCGCGCCGGGTTTGTCGGAGGGCCCAACTCCTGAGAGGAAGGGGCTATGACGAGCAAGACGACGAACAAGTTCTCACCTGAGGTGCGCGCCCGGGCGGTGCGGATGGTGCTGGACCACGAGA